>ENA-OPXG01000993-OPXG01000993.1-human-gut-metagenome-genome-assembly--contig:-NODE-993-length-15333-cov-2.073177_pt1 | contig 15333 bp, 10 predicted proteins | sample MGYA00241519_ERZ502030 | MGnify/ENA primary metagenome ERZ502030 (study PRJEB25962, sample SAMEA2041937) | human gut metagenome | biome: human gut; feature: human-associated habitat; material: faeces...
TACTCGTGCGACAAAAACATTGTATTTGGTGAATTATCCGAAAGAACAGGTGAAGTGATTGAAACAGTTTTTCATCTTTTATAAAATGCATGCTAGAGAAGATATGCTTCTGCATTCTAATGAATTAGATATTGATTAAAGGTGATGAAATCAGTTGATTTCAAATCAATCGATTTCATCACCTTTATATATAGTTCTATGGTTCAATCGTGTCACAGAAATATCCTCGATGTGAAACTCCACTTTGGTCTGTGAATGAATATACAGCCCAAATATTGGTTCCATCATTATTAGCGATTTCCAAAGTAATTGGTTGATTTTCGTAGGTTATGAATTTTCTATCAGCGTAATTATAACAATTGAATAAGGCATCTGTTTTTTTACCTTTGGATTTATCCCCATTAAAAGTTATAAGATGATTATAAGTATAATAATTCCATCCATATGTAATCTTTCCATTATCCACTTTATTCTCAAAAGTTACTGACCAGGTCCAATTTATTTGATCTACGTCATCAAGAAAATACCGTTGCGTATCGTCAGCAAGAATTTCATTCATTTCAACTTGAGTATAAGGATTCGTAGTCGGAATAATACGTACTTTTAGAAAAGCTGTCAAATTAAGTGCATCTGTCACTGTTATAATTGCTGTTATTTCTGTATCTGCATTTTCAGCAGCTCCGTTAACTGTTATTACACCTTCTTGTGTGATAGATACAGACACTTTTTTATTATCAGACGCCACTTTATATCCACTATTTCCATTAATGATTTTAGTCGTTGCAGAAGCAGGTTTTCCTATTCCTGCTTCAAATGCCAGTTCTGTTTTCTCTAATTCTAAAATATCTGTAATGTATACTGAGACAGGGCGTTTCACATAATAACCACTTTTGTCAGATACTACAATGTAAGCGTTTCCCATTTTAATACCTTCGATCATGATCTTTGCATCTGTGATTTCTGTTTTTGCAATATTCTCATTGGTAGAGAAAACATTATAATTGCCGTTACCTTGCAATACTTCTAGTTCTACTTTATTTTCTTCTCCTATTTTAATCATTATAGGCTCTTCTCCTATTGATAATTCGGAGTCAGAAGGAATTGGCATTGGTTGCTCTCCACTATCATCGCTACTACAACTTGTGAAGCAAAATGCAAGAGCAATCAGTGATATTAATATAATATTATTTATAGTTCTCATATTATGAATGTTTTAAATTTTGTTTTTATTTAGTCCCAGTCTTTTGGATATTTTTTACCGTCAAATACAAGTTCGTCATTATAGACAATTTTTGCTATACTCTGCATTGAAGGAAGTTGTTGATATGTGAAATTTCCTCTATTGGGATCCATGGCAAAAATCATATGTGTTTTATATCCATCATCAACCATACGTTGTAAATTAGATTCACTGGCAAAAAATCTTCCAGTATACTCTTGTGAGAACATTCCCATATTAGTTTTAGGTAAGCCCGGATAAGAGGAACTTAAATTTCCAGATCTTCCATAGTCGTGTACAGCATATGTTATACATTCGCCTGAGTTTATAGTTCGTCCATCTACATTAATTGAAGGTAAACTGTAAATAGTACTGTATGCATATACAATAATATCTTTTTCGGGTTGAAGTTTATGTATCTCATACACTAAACGTGAGCAAACTGATGCTGTTGGTCTGACAAATCCCGGAACATTCAGATATAAATCATAATCATTATAGTCTGCATATTCTTCGTCTAGGAAAACGCCATCAAGATTATATGCATCGCACATTGCTTTAATTTCCAATGCAAATTCTTCACAGGTTTCAGGTGCAAGATTACATAAGCCTGAACCATCATGGTCAGGTAATATCCCCATAATAACTTTCATTCCACGATCTTTCAGTGGTTTAAGATAATGATCGTATCCATTGAGTAAAGCCTGTATATTATTGTTATATTTCATGGTGACATGTCCTGTTTCTCGATCGTATTTCATATTTCCGGAGAACATAATCAGAACATCAACCAGTAATTTTCCACTATTCTTCAAAGTAAAACTTAAATTATTCAACGGATTTGTGTCGTTGACTTCCATACAACTCAGAATTTTGAAACCGTTTTCTTTGTTACAATCGGGGATACCAGTTCTATCAGTAATAAAAATAAGACGAGTATCTTCACCTTGTGCTAATTTTACATTTCCGGAAGTAACAGTTATTCGTAATGGAATTACATATTTACTATCAGCTGAAAGTTGTCCATTTGATGTGAATGCTACTGGGAGTGGGGACGATTGCTGCTTACCCGTCTCTACTTTTATTGTGGGGTTCTCAGGCAATGTAACCTGTGTTTTTGGAAATAATTCATAAGAAGATGAGTTTTTAGCATTATATTCTTCAAGTACACTTTCGTCATATGTAATGGATATACCACAATTTGAGGATGCTTCTTTTGTTAGATTTAAGAATAAGGATAATTCTCCTGAAGACCTGAATTCTATATTAGAAGACATATGTTTTCCTTGACTATCAGTTAGATAACCTAGTAATTCGTTACTTGACTCATATCGATTTGTATTAATATCTCCTGTCATGACTTCATCTTCTGTACAAGAAGAAGTTAACGAGCAACCGAATATCATCATTACGCCAGCTATACATGGCAGCTTAAATATATTTGTGTATTTCATGTTTCTCTGTTTTTTTATATATTATTATTTTTTAGCTGGTAATTCGACAGCTTTCCAAGTCAATTCTTTGTTAGCTGTTAGATTATTACCATTAGCATAATCTGTGACATTTATTCCTTGTCCTTCATCAAACTTCCAATAGGCAACCAGCCCTTCAGATTGAGGAGTTGTATAATAGAAATGGTCTTTAGCTTGAATTTCTTCTGCTGTTAGTATGCGATTCCATATACGACATTCAGAGATATCTCCGTCAAAATAACGAGGAGTATCATATGAATAACCAATCCAAAAACCACGTCTGTTATCTGTCTCATCTTCTCTTGGATAAGAAACACCCCAATTAACAATTGTACGAATTTGCCTATCTCCATTTCCTCTTGACATGCCATCTACAAACAATTCCGATTGACCGGTAATCCCATTGTAAGTGAAAGCAATATGTACCCATTTCCCGGTTTCAATTGTCCAATTGGAATTTGTAGCATTTCCACTACCGGTGGCAAGTTGTAGCTGGTTTCCCGGAAGCCCGTTATCACTGAAACGGAGCAGGAATTTTCCTTCTATGCCAATAAGTGTACTTATTTTATCTTTCAGTTCGTCAGCACGAACCAATGCTTCCACAGTTATCGTTCTCATATTATTTAGGACGCTGGCATTAGTTAAAGCTGGTTGTAGTCTTCGTTCTTTGATATTAGCTACAGTGTTGATTAATGCTGCACCTTTGAATACATAATAATTAGTACGTGTACTTTCAAGAAGTTCCCAATTAGTATCGGCTACAGTTATTGGAAGAACATAAATAAGATCTTTGTCCAAAGAAGTTAAGTTCTTGAAGTTTATGGTAACCTCAGTGGAAGTAACACTTCCTGAATGAATGATAGCTGTTGGTTCTGTCAAATCATAACAAGTTTCAGGCAATGCAACTGCTGTATTGTAATAAGCTAGATTATATTGATCAACCAAAGACGGATCAGCTTTATATGTAATATGTATTTCAGTTGTTGCCGGTGTTGGTACCGTAGCTTTTAAAACTTGTGTTATTTCGTCCAATCCAGGTTTTAGAAGATATGTACCTACTTTGTTAGTAGCTTCTCCTATAACAACTTTACTATCAAAATTTTCAATATCTTCCTGACAAGCGGTTATATTAACTATCAGGAGTAGTAAGAAAAGACCAAAAATTGAATTATATTTTTTCATATTAATATCTCCTTTTTATTTTACTGACGGATTAAGTGTAAATATTACTTTCCTTGTATATTTGTAATCATTGTCAGTGTAGAAATAGTCATTGGATATATTGTAAATACCAACACCTGCTACTTGTTGTCCACCTTGTGGAACTGCTGCCCACTCGGCAACTTTATCAATAGCTAGATCACTACCTAAATATCCCGTTATTTTATCTGACGAGTCTAAAGATGGAGTAGAAACTATTATTCCTACACAATTTTCGGGAACTCTTTCTCCGGTTGCAAGAGAATATTCATAAGTAAGCATATCTTTGTTAGTTGCTCCTGTTCCTAATGCAAAAATGATATCATATTCTTTTAAGAACTTCTTTTCATATAGGTTTTGAGTTTTTCCCTTGAAAGACATGATCTTATCAGAATTTCTCGACTGCCAATCATTGATAATTCCCATAAATAAAATCTCATTCTGAATATATTCATTTTTCTCCGTTTCAGTCATATGGGTACTTTCTTTACCGGTATAGCCGATACAGATACCATCATATTTGTATTTCTGTGATAACTTAAGGGCTGTTTGTAATGAGTCCATTAAGAAATCTTCGAATTCTTTGGTTACAGGTTCGGTTTCCAATACTACAACTTTTTGTTGCCTGTTATAAGCAATCTTTATAGAGTCAAAATCAATGTCATATATTACCTTGATTCCTTTTCTTGCTTGTATATCAGATATTTCTTTTATTTCCCAATCCGATAGATTATCTGGATAATTCAAGCTAACAGCATCAATACTGTCAGGAAGTGATTTCAAATGATGCGCAAGGCTGAAAGGACTTTTTTCACTGTTATTAAACCATGCATATACTTGCTTATGTTCTGACTCCTTATACTGACGTAAGTTCTCTAAGTACTTGGTATATAGCTCGGGATTTTGCTCTTCAATGTTCGGCTGTTTGATATCTATACTTTCGACATCTGTCCAGTCATCACACGAAACAAAAGCCAAATTTGTCGCAAAAAGTAATGCTGCTACTATTTTAGATTTATTCTTCATGATTATCAGATTTTATTCAGTTAATAATTCTAGGATTGCAATCCCACCATACACGAGTAGCCATTTTGTCTTCTCCTTTTAAATAGTTCTGAATTGCATAATTTACATTATCACCATTAGTCTTATATTCATCTTGAGGATATGTCAGTCGACGAGCGAAATTACCAGTTGCCACATCTCCACCGCTTTTGTTAGTTGGAGTAGACATTAATTGAGGATATCCGGTACGACGGAACTCTGCCCATGCTTCCAAGCCTAGAGGAAAGTTTGCAATCCATTTCTGTGTAATAATACGTTCAAGCTTTATTTCATCGTCTGATCCTTCATTCCATTTTACTCCTATTTGACGACCTGCCCCTGTATAGGTGTATTTTTTAAGAGGATCTATATAATTCTTTTGTGTATTTTCATTTGCTAAATAGGTATCTACATCTCCTGCTCCCCATTGTGCAAATGATAAGCGGATTGCTTGTTCATAATAGCTTTGAGGGGATGCTTCCTCGTCCCAGTTATACAATGCTGCTTCTGCTCTCAGGAACATCACTTCAGCTGCATTCATCCACATAATTGGATCTGCAATGGATACATGCATATTGGAATAACATTGTCCGGTAGCAATTGGGTATTCATTTCCTATACGTAATCCATAGTAATCATCCGTGATAGTCTGATATTCACTATTTCCAGAGTCCTTGAAGGTAGATTTGTTGGCATATACTGTACGACGAGGGTCATTCCAACTGTTCATGTAAGTTAATAAATCTGCCGAAACTTTAGTCTCACCTCCATTATACTCATAACATACCTTATAAAACGGATTAATATTAACTTTCATAAAAGCATTATCGTCATTACTCGTCATCACGCCTAATTTGCCATCTGAAGTATCTATAGCCTCTTTTGCCATAGCCTCAGCCTTATTCTTGTCGGCATAAACCAAACGCATAGCCAGTCTTAACTTCAGTGAGTTGGCAAATTTTATCCATTTCTCTACTTTACCTCCATAGACATCATCCGCACTTGCAGTAAAGTCATTAGTCTGATTTTCTGTTAAAGTAGTGATAGACGCATTTAGTTCCTCAAACATTTTATAATATATATCTTTTTGAGAATCAAATGGAGCAGTTAATTTTCCATCCACACCGACCTGGCTATATGGAATAGGACCATAACTATCGACTACGCGTGATAAAGCGGCTACTTTTATAACTTGTCCTACTGATAATATAACAGGATCATCTGTAACGTTTTTCAGTTCAAGCCAATTAGAATAAACATTAGGCATCATATCCAAATATAATTTGCCTAACCAATCTTGTGATTGGTTCAGATAAGAGAATGAGTTAGACCATGTTTGTGAGTCAGCAAAATATCCACCCCAAACACCTCCTAGCAGACATTCTGTAAACTGGTTGAGATGTTCTTCTACCGGAATTACATTATTCTGCATTCCAAGCATAGCTGCGCTAAGTAGATAGCCATCACGTTCCATTTCTTCTTTAGTAACCTCAGACCAGTTTCTATTATAATCCATGTAATTATCTGTACATGATGAGAATAAACTGGAAACAATTCCTCCTACCAGGAAGATACGTACTATTGATTTATGTATTGTTTTCATGTTTCAATCATTAAAATTTAAATCTGACATTAAAGCCTAAATTACGTGTACTAGGCATCATGAAGTTATCGATACCTTGGTAATAATTACCAGTTGTAGCTACTGCTTCCGGATCGAAAGGAGCTTTGCAATAAATCATCCACAAGTTGCGACCTACCAATGAGACAGTGACATCAGCTATTCCCCACAATTTATTCTTAGAAATAGTATATCCGATACTAGCTTCCTGTACTCTGAGATTGGTTGCGCTATAAGTATAATACTGTGGAATACCATTTTGTCCGGCAACTACAGAATACCATTTTTGTGCATCTACCAAATCACCTCCATTAACTACGACTCCACCAAAGTCACGAGCAGCTGCTGTTGCTTCTGATACACCATAATAATCAAGATAAGTTTGCGTAGCTGAATAAACAATACCGCCAACGCGAGCGGATAGCATAAATCCGAAACTAAGATCTTTCCATCTGAAATCATTGCGCCATGCAAGATTACATTTAGGGAAAACACTACCTAGTTTTATATCTTCTGCTTGTGTATTACTAGCAACTTCTCCATTTGCATTGACATAGATGTTCCCATTGCTATCACGTTGCATATCGGCTGTAGAATATAGATCACCTAAGCCACCACCTTTTTTCAGGACAAAACGTGCGCTTCCAAATCCGCCTACATCCAGACGTTCCAATGTGATTCGTTCATGGCTTACCGGATTTTCATAGTTTTCCATCAACTCCAATATCTCATTTTTATTTGCACTAAATGTGAAGTTTGAAGACCAATTAAACTTACCGTTCCAGTCGTTTTGATATCCTAGTGAAACTTCGACTCCTTTATTTCTTACACTACCAGTTTGCACATAAAAGGTTGAATAACCAGAAGATGGTGAGATTTTAGGGTCAATTGTCTGATTATACGTTTTTGCAGTATATAAACTTAAATCCAAGTTAAAATGGTTCAGGAATTTTGCAGTAAGACCGATTTCCCATGAATTAGTTTTCTCCGGCTTTAAGTCTGTCATAGGGTAGTGAGTCTTAGGCAACCAACTTTGACTTGCTTCATCCCATTTGTAGGTAGGTTCAGCAAGGAAACGAGGGAAAGGAAGACCTACAGACGCATAGGATGCACGTACCTTTAGGAAAGAGATCTGTTTAGGTATTGGAAGAAGCTCTGATAATATAACCGAACCACCAATAGACGGATAAAAGAAAGCACTCTTTACTGAATTTGGACCAGCTAATTGAGAAGGCCAGTCTGTACGTCCTGTCAATGTTAAGTAATAGGTGCTTTTATATCCAATTTCTGCACTGGCAAATATAGATTGGGTTTGGTCATGATACCCGGACTGAATACGTTTAGTCTTAGTATTGTCCAATTGCATTACATTGAATATATTGGCTAGTCCTTTTTCGGAAATTGGTCCTTCATTACTGAACACATTCTGTAGCATATCAGAAAAAGAACCACCGACATTAGCTTGGATACTAAATACATCTTTTTTAAATGTCTTATTGATATTGACCATAAAGTCTGCATAAGTTTGTTTTTCTGTTGTTTTTTCAAGGCCAAATGAACCTCTTAACAGCGCATCTTTATTTTCATTAGTCAATGTTGAATTAGATGTTGCATATAGCTTCTTTGTATAGTCATTATTGGAATTATCTATGCGAACACGTCCTGAAACACTCAACCAATCTAAAATCTTATAACTCAAATTAGCGCTTAACATATAACGATCTTTATCGTTTTCACGAAGATTACGATATGTAATCCAATATGGATTCTGTCCCGCCATTGCAGAAAACATATTCCCCGGCCAGTATTGTGTGTCAATTTTACGAGTAGTGTCGTAACGTTCATACATCTTGATGTCGTTCCAGTCGTTACCACGAGGGAATAAATAAGCGGTTACTAATGGATTGGAGTAGGTACCTTGATTCACCATATTCTTATCATTTTGCTTGATATAATTGGCGCTTATATCCAATGTCATTTTATCATTCAAGAAAGAGGTCGTATTACGGAAAGTAAAGTTATAACGATTATAGTCATTATTAGGAACCATTCCTTTTGAATTAACTGCACTTGCCGAGAAATAAGTCTGATTTTTTTCTGTACCGGTAGATAATGCTACGGTTTCAGTTGTCACAACTCCTGTTTGCAAGAAATCACTGGCCGGATCATATCCCATATAATTGGCGGAATTCAATTTATTACCCCAACTCTTTTCTACAGAAGAAGTTGCAGACTGCAAATCCCCTGTTCCATAACGATTCTGGAATTCAGGCATCCTAAACGGACGAAGGAAATCTGTATTTTGTGATACTGTCACACTTAAACGTCCTTCTTTTCCTTTTTTAGTTGTAATGACAATGGCACCATTTGCTGCATGACTACCGTAGAGTGCTGCTGCGGCGGCTCCTGTCAGGACTGACATGGATTCAATATCTTCAGGGTTAATATCAGCAATAGCTTCCGTTGTTCCTTTTGAATCAAATTCTTTTCCGCCTTCACCACCAAGGTTGAACATCGGCACTCCATCAATTACGTATAAGGCATTACTGGATTGATCGATAGCTTTGCTACCACGCATAACAACTTTACTCGCACCACCTACACCAGATGAAGAACTATTAATTGTAACACCTGCAACTTTACCTGATAAAGAATTGATAAAATTGGCATCTTTATTAGTTAGCAGGTCTGCACTTTTAACTTCTTGAACATTGTAACTCAATGCTTTAGTCGCACGTTTGATACCTAAAGCCGTAACAACGACTTCGTCAATAACTTGTGTATCATCCATTAAAGTTACATTAACTAGGTTCTGTTCTTTTAAAGGGATTTCTTGTGTTCTATAGCCGATATAGGAATATATAATGATGGGATTGGGGCTTTTTGTTATCACCTTGTAGTTACCATCCATATCCGTAATAGCTCCATCATTTGTACCTTTTATTAAGATGCTAACACCAATCAATGGTTCTCCTTTTGCATCTATTACTTGTCCTGTTATTGTCCGTTCTTTACCAACTTGTTGCTGATTTGAATTTTCTGTTTTTTTTTCAGATAGATAGATGATATTATCTTCTATCTTATAAGAAATATCCTTATTCTTTAAAAGTGTATTTAACACTTGTTCCAATGAAGCATCCTTTACACTCAAAGGGTCAACTGTTATAGTTGACAACTTATCATTATAAAAGAACTGATACTTTGACTGAGATTGAATTTGTTTAATAACAATCCCTAAAGTCGTACGGGGAGTTGATAAGGTAAGTTGTGCCACAGCCCACTGTACAGGAACTGCCATAAACAAAAGAATCAATAAAGTCCGAAATAAAGTTGACTTTCGAAGCGAATGTTTGCTTTCCATACATTTTATTTAATGGTTATACATTTTATTAAACTCAAAAGAAGAGTGTCGATTTTCTCCCCCTTTCACTAATAAAACAACGCTAATATAATAAACACTTAGTCCAATTTCCCTTTTTTCCTCAGAAAAGTAAAAAATAACCGAAACTCTCTTTTTTTCTTATGTTCATCCTATATCAATATACCAAGTACTTAGAGAACTTACGTCAGTATAAGGAGTCAGAACATAAAATTGTTTATGTGCAATTTGATAATACTCATAAAGGTTATCAAAGCAGGGCAGACCATTTAACTGATTTACCTGATAGTATTGATATTATTTCTTTAGTTTCTCCAGAACTTATTTCGGATGAAGTTGCAGAAATGAAGCAGATTCGCAGAGATAAGGGTACTAAGGTTATATATACCATTAGTTATACAGAGTTAGAAACAGCATATACTGCAAAGTATCCAGATGTAGATCAGGAGGATAACAAAGTTGTTTCAGAAGAAGGTATAGATACCTCTGATAATCAGTTTTTGAGTTTTGCGAATGAGTATATGGATAAAACTTTGGAGTGGTGTGACCAATATGAATATGATGGGATAAATATTAATTATTCACCGAAGAATGCCGCGCATATGGAAGGTGCAGAGCAGATAAAAGAACGAAATCGTCAAAACACATTTATGCAAAAGATATTAGCTTGGAAAGATAATCATCAGAATAGTATGCTTTTGTTTGAAGGAGATTTAGTATTTCTGGCAGATAAGACAATTTTAAAAGATTGTAACTATCTTGTTATAGACGCTTCAGAAGTAACTACTGTAGAAGGTTTGACTTCGGCAGTCAAGATGATGATTATAGAAGGAATTCCTGTAGATCGTTTTATTGTCTGTGTACCAACTTTTTCTTTGGATTCTAATGACTTGGAAACAGGCTATTTTATTGATAGTAAATATGATTTAATATCTGCTATTCAAGCAACTGCCTATTGGATATTAACTCCAGAACAAGGATTAGGCAAGGCTGGACTAGGGATTTATCAAGTGGAAAATGATTACTATAATCCTGCTTTCATATATCCTAATGTAAGAAATGCTATTAACACGATGAATCCCTCACCTAATAATTGATAAACTATGAGAATTAGAAAAATGTATCTATTAATGACAGCAATGACAGTAGGATTGTTTATTGCTTGTCAAGACGACATGGAAAACTTTGATAATAAGGTGTACACTATAACCAATCCTGTTAGTCAGTTTGTGTTGAAACCTAGTGTGAAGACTGTAACAAGAAGTATACAAGCTTCTACTGCTAAACCTGTAGATTCAGAAATACATTTGACTTATAAAGTAGAGCCATCACTAGTTAGTATATATAATCAGACTTATTATGATAAGGCGATTTTATTGCCTCAGGATTATTATGAGATGAGTAGAACTGATGCAACTATTAGCAAGGGAAGTGTAACATCTACTGAAATTGTTGTGAATTTTAAGAATTTGAACTTACTCTCAACAGAACAAGTGTATGTGTTACCTGTAACGATTGTAGATGCAACTAATATTGAAATACTCTCATCTGCTCGAACGAATTATTTTGTTTTTGAAGGTGGTGCGTTGATTAATGTGGTTGCAGATATGAAGAAGGAGAATTATATCAGTTTTCCTACATTTATGGACAGTAAAGCTAGTGGTGAGATTTGTAATAATTTACATAACTATACTCTTGAGGCATTGATTCGGGTTCGTGAATTTAGTCCGGGGATTCAAACTGTGATGGGAATTGAAAGCTATTTTTTAATCCGAATAAGCGATAATGGATTACAACCTAACCAATTGCAGGTCGCAACGGGAGCTTATGGAAGCTTGACAGATTCAGGAACGTGCTTATTAACTCCTAATAAATGGACACATATTGCATTGGTAGGTGATGCTGAAGCAGGAGAACTTAGATTATACATTGATGGAGAATTAGCATTGTCAAAAGCTGTCACTGGGGGATGGCAGGATATAAGTTTGGGAAAACCAATGAAACAAAATTCATGGGAACCAGAATCAAGGCCTTTCTATATTGGTTATTCTTACTCTGCTGGTCGTGAACTGGATGGAGCATTTAGTGAATGTCGCATTTGGAATGTGGCTAAAACACGAGAGGAAATAGCAAATAATGTCTATGAAGTAGATCCTCAGTCAGAAGGCTTGGTAGCTTATTGGAAGTTTGACGAAGGAGAAGGAAAAATTATTCGCGATCATACAGGCCATGGAAATGATGGCGTTGCTGCTTCTGTTATTGCATGGATTCCAGTATCATTGCCGACTCCTACTGTTGAATAAATTAGTCCTTTAACAATAAATAGATGTAATATGAATACTATATATAATCTTAGAAAATGGATATTAGCGCTTTTATTAGGTAGCTTTGTACTTTCTTCATGTAATGAGAGATAGTGATTGATACCAAACCTGACACTACTTATTTGAATACAGTCCATGAAGTCTATGGGGTTTTACAAAGCGTTGAAAATCCAGTAATGAAAGCTGTAAACGTTTATAAAGAACCATGTGAACTGAAAGTTAGTGTAGGATTGACTCGCCCTGTAGATAAAGCTGTTGATGCTGTGTTAGAAGTTGACGAGAGTCTTTTGCCTGCTTATAATTTGGAACATGGCACTGATTGGCGCATACTTCCTGCATCTGCCATTAGTTTAGAGGAGAATGGTAGTGTGTTGATAGCACCGGGGGATGTAAAGTCATATGAAATGGAAATACGAATAACTCCTTCAGATAATTTGGAAAAAGGCACCTATGTTCTACCCATTCGTTTGAAAATGAAAACTGATGGTATCAAGCTATCGAATAAAGAAGATCGTCTTGTATATACAATCAAAGTAATGGGTGATATTCCTTCTACAGATAAAGGGAATAATATCGTAACTATCTGCTACGTGGAGTGCAATAAATATAATCCATTGAACGCAGGAGAATGGACGTTGAGGAATAGTGGAAAACAGTTAATTGATATTGTGCATCTTTTCGCTGCTAATATCAATTTTAATAAAGAGACTGGAAGGGTATACGTTAAGTTGAATAAGAATTTGCAATATATTCTCAATCATAAGGATAAGTATATTAAGCCTTTACAGGATAAAGGAATGAAAGTTTGCCTTTCGATATTAGGTGATCATGATGGCTCTGGTGTTGCCAATCTTAGTGATGAAGATGCACGTTACTTTGCGGCAGAATTAAAAGCTATTGTAGATGCATATAGTTTGGATGGAGTAGATTTTGATGATGAGTGGTCTGAATATGATAAATATCCGTTGCCCGGATTTCCAAAACGTGGTCCTTATCCTTATGCTCGCTTGTGCTATGAAACAAAGAGGGCTATGCCTGATAAACTTTGTACAGTGTATTATATTGGGGCTTGTATACCGGATCCCGCTATTGGGGCTAATGGTTTTAATATGCAAATTGAAGGTATGAATCCGGGAGATTTCATCGACTATTCTTATTATGCTCAGTATGGGTCTTGGAGTGACGGATGGAATACGATAAAAGGCATGAAGAAAAGTCAGTGGGGCCCTTATTCTTTGGATATTCAAGAGAGTTGGCCATATATGATGGATCAAACAGTAAAGGGAGGATACGGAGTTCAGATTTTGTATGATTTGCGACCGAATTCGGGGCAATCACTAATAAAGACTGTTGCCAAAGGATTGTATGGTGAAGATGCAATTCATTCTGGTATTAATTATGGTATAGATTGGTAATCAAGAACTATAAAAAGAAATATTTATGAAACAGATAGTATCTATATTATGCTTATCCCTATTATTTTTCGCATGCAGTGATGATAATGAGAAAAAAGTAGAAGAGATTGGCAATAAAATATCAGTGAGTAATGAAACTCTCGCTTTTCTGAATACGGGTGAGGCTGTAGGAGGTAACAACTCTGTGAAAATAGAAAGTGATGGCAATTGGCGCTTATCGGGTAAAAAGACTTGGTGTAGACCTTCTGCTACTGAAGGAGAAAATGGTGAAACGGTAACTTTTGAAGTAGATCCTAACCCTACTACAGATACTCGTAGTACTACATTTACATTCATTTGTGGTAACCAGGCTACTAAAGTTGTGGTTACACAGTCTCAGGATGATTTGATGGATATTTATAAAGATAATTTTGAAGTAAGTCGCCAGGGTGAGGAAATAACCTTACGTGTAAATGCTAGTAATGAAATAAATTATGAGATACCTGACAATGCTAAGGATTGGATCTTTCCAATTTCAAAATCTGATGTAATAGAACAGAATACCAGGGCGTTAGAAACATTATTATTCCATTTTAAAATTAATGTGAATGATACATATCATGAACGCACAGGATATATTATTCTACATTCAATAGGGGGGACAAGTAAAAATATTACTATTCTACAAAATAGGCGGATTGATTTGAAACCAGAGCAAAATGTTTATGAGATTCCTACAAATGGCGGTTCTGTAAATGTAAAAATATCAACCAACTTAGCCTATAAGGTTATTGTGCCAGAATATGCAAAATCATGGGTGACTTATAATGCTCCTTCTGAGGAAATGAAAGAACCAAAAGATCTGGAAACTTTTGATGAACAGTTCACTATAAGCGCACAAGGAGAAATTACTCGTGCGTGCAAGATAGAATTACAAGCATTGGATGGATCACTGAATACCACTTTGGTATTTAAACAAAAAGGGACTAATCCACAGATAGTAGACATCCCGGATGAGAACTTCCGTAAATATCTGGCTGACAATTTTTATATATTAAATGAAATTGGAAGTACAACTTGTGAAATGACTGATTTAGGGGCTAATTTGTCTTCTCTTGATGTTAGTAACCAAGGGATTCATTCTTTAAAGGGGGTCAAAATGTTTAAAAATCTAAGAACATTGATTTGCAATACTAATTATTTGAAAACACTTGATATTGATGGTATGAATATCAACACTCTTAAAACAGATGAAAATGCTTTAGAAACAATAATTTGTGGTTCTGCACCCGTTTCAAATGTAAATGTTTCGGTCTCATCATATTCTAATTTAAAGGGATTAATAGATCCTGATGGAAATACATCTACAACATTCACTATTTCAGGTACTCATGTGCAAATGGTGCAAGTTGTCGGTAACTCCAATTTAGGGTATTTGAATACGGTTCAATGTCCAAGTTGCTTCTACATTGCAGTTTCAGGTTGTAAACCTGGAATGAAAATTCATGTTAACCGTTCTTTTTCAGGGAATCCTAATGGACTACCAGCCGGTGCAGAAGTCATAAAAGAATAAAATCTTATACTTTATAGACAAGAAGTTGAGATTTGGATAAATGAGAATAATCTAAGATATTGATGTCTTTGGTTGTGTAAATTAAACTGTGTCATGCTCTATTCTCA
>ENA-OPXG01000998-OPXG01000998.1-human-gut-metagenome-genome-assembly--contig:-NODE-998-length-15277-cov-1.797596_pt1 | contig 15277 bp, 19 predicted proteins | sample MGYA00241519_ERZ502030 | MGnify/ENA primary metagenome ERZ502030 (study PRJEB25962, sample SAMEA2041937) | human gut metagenome | biome: human gut; feature: human-associated habitat; material: faeces...
CAAATATCTCTTGACATATCACCAGAATGCTTTAGGTATGCCCACCAATCAGAAAACTTTCATCAGGCACAACGGCTTGGAACACCCATTCGCATTTGCCATCAGAAGCAGTCTTGCCGCGCTGGAAATTAGGCTTTTTGGTAATCCATGCTTGGTCAGACATTAGGAAGCTAGTGCCGGTCAAGTCTTTAATCGCCAACGGCAAAATACCTGCGCCGTTTTGATTATCCATATCATAAATCAAGCTCAACGCATCATTACTGGAGCTTGATTGCAGCAGCGTGACGGTAATCTGCTTTAAGATAGACGTAGGGTCAATGCTGCGCACAATTTCTTGGTCACAGCCTACGATAGCAGTAATGCCGTCTCCCTGCGTTTCTACATTGATAAAAGTACCTTCGTCAACGCCGCTAATAATCTCGCTGCCAAAAATTACTTTAACCTTTTTAGGGTCATATGTCTTTACGCCAGCCATGCGTCATTCCTCCATTCTACGCTTCAATGATGTTCTCATACGTCAAAGAGCCGTTAATATTTACTGCATGGATTGCTCCCGCCAGCCTTGCCACGAATGTCACGTCATGCAGCTCGCGAGTTGCTTTTACATTCGCGGAAATACTAGATGCTTTAGGAACGCTGATTTTATAACCCACATTCTTATTGCCGTCTTCATCGTATTCAGTAGGAGCAATGCCGCCGCGCTGCTGCCCTAGCTGCAATACCTTGTTTAAAGTGCTTTCAACAAGCGCGATACCTGCGTCAGTATACGGCAATTTGTCACGATTGATAAGCATAGTAAATTCTTCGGTTTTGATAGTTTCGCAGAGCCAGTCACGGAAACGGATAACGTCAATCCATTCACCCGCCGCCATCTTGCCGTTCTGCGTAATGCTGATGCTGTCAGCAAAGCGTTCAAAGGTATTGTAATTTTTCTTCGTCAGGGCAACATATTCGGTTTCAGTCAAGCCGTCATAAGTAATGCCGGATAACTTCTTATTTGCCCATGTTTCACCGCCGGGATAAATAGTAAAGCAACGGGACATAATTGCAGCTTCGGGAAATTCAGTAGCAGCCTCTGCATGATAAAAAATAAAAGTACGGTAATAATTCTTTGCTTTCAGCTGGCTGCCGGTATCAGTATCAAGGTCTGCATTGAGCGCGTCAACTTCTGCAACAGAAGTACCGAAAATTTTCGTGTGCGCTTCCGCCCACTCTGCCATTTCTAAAATTTTTGCCGGAGTACGGTCAGGGTAGCAAATGCCATACCAATCGTTATCTGCCGCACAAATCGCAGCCATATCATCGGCAATAGCGGTGTCAGTATTCATCTTGCCTACTTTTACCTGCTTATAATGCGGTGTTTGGCTGAATGCCTGCAAAGCCGCTTTATATACAACGCTGTCAGAAGCAAAGCCTAAATCCAGCAATTCATCAGCGTCAGTAATTGTCAATACTGTTGCGCAGTCCACCCCATGCGGATAAGCGATAAGCAGCGTATTAAAGCCGTTAGACGAAATACCAGCGGTATTTAAGGCTATCTGCACATTTACAATTCTGTCAATGTTCGCCATGTTCTCACTCCTCGTTAATTCTTTAATTCACCGCTGACCTTTACGTCAACGATAATGTCATTGTCTTTTTCTTCATCCCTGCCTATTGCACCATGAATAACCATACCCTCTATATATACCTTGTTAAACCAATCACTATTCGTGATAAGCTCCCTACTGTAAGAGATTATAAGGTCAACAGATGCTCTTTCCTGCCATGTCCTAGCATCAAGCCGCATAGTTAAATCCTGCACGTCCTGAAAATCATTCACGGCAATGTTAGCGCAGCAAAATTGATCCACCATTGCCGGGTCTTGTAAGTAAAACTTGAGCAAAGAAAGCATTTCACAAGCTCCGCTGCCAATAGACTGTATGTTCAGCGTTGCTTCAATCATTCCTGCCACACTGGTAAGCCCTTCTTTTTCGTCAAAGCTTACTTCATTGCCCAAACTATGCTCATTGATTATATCAACTACCATATGCTGTTCGTTGATTTCAGGTGCTGCGATATTGGCTCTGCGCACCGGTACAAACGGATAAAGCCTTTGCAGCACAGATACAAAAAAAGTAAGCACCTGCTCTCTTACGCCATTCAATACCGCTTCACCTCCACAGCATACGCCCTATAATGATTTATCACATCGCTTTGGTAAATATCGCTGGCAATAACTTCAAACATCATTCCACGCCATACAAAGCGGTCAGGAAGCAAGTTTTTGGATTGATTGGCAGCAAAAAGCTCAACGTCAGAATAAACCTTTACTGCTCGCGCCGTCCTGCTACCCTCCGGCAACAGTTCCATCTCATTAGGCTTTAATGCCTGTACGCTTGCCGATATAGGCAATTCGGTCATTCGCGGATACTGATATGTTCCGTCTGCCATCAATTCAGCTTCGCCATCGTAACGCAGTATCTTTAACGGTTTACGGAAACTATTCATCGTTATTACCGCCTTTCATCACAACGTATCGAATAGACTGTCTTAGCCTGCCGGTATCGATAAGAGGCTTACTGCTTCCTTTCCTTTTTATAGTCGCAGGTTTAAGCGGTGTAAACGGTCCATTAACAATCTTTTTCTGTATCATACCCTGCATTACATTACCTAATTGGTTGACAGCAGCATCAGTAGAAATATTTTTTATCGTTCCGGCGACAACATTTTCAGCCATGGTTTCTATCCTGCTTTTGTTCTCATCATAAGTGCTGCGCAGGAAGGAGCGTTGCGGAATATTCGCCGAACCAAATTCATGCACTGCGGCAACAACCACCAAAGGAATATCTGTATTTACAACTTTTCCTTTTTTTCTTTTCGCAGCCTTATCTTCGGCTTGCACGCCAGCGGCAACGACCGTCCCATTCAAATCATGTCTGAAAGCGTTCATGATTTTTGAATAGCCTAAATCAATATCCTGTACGCTCATATCATCAAATCCAATCTTGTAACAACAGGTATAATACACATAGCGCGTATACGCTTAAATTCCAGACCGTAGTAGGTCTTATCAAGTAAATCAGCACCACTATCTCCGCTGGAAGCATTTGCAACGCCGTTTCCGTAGGAACGCTGCAAATCTCCTTCTTTTTCGGATACAATGTTACTTATAATTGATTGATTGCTAGAACCTGTTCCGGTCCCGCCGTCAGCAAGATCTATCTGCGTCCGCATGACTATGTGATGCGCCATTAGATAAACAAATGCCGTAACATACAGCTTGCCGAATTTTCGCTCATCCAACATTGGCTCTATCAGCTCAATATAAACTTCAATCTGTTCGTCAGTAGCTTCAATTTCCGGGCAAAGGACAGAGAAAGCATTTTTTATTTTTGCTTTTGTTTCGTCAAGCATTTTTCTTGCACGTTTCAACAACGGAATGAATCACAGCGTAAATATCGGCTGCCGTTTCTGCTCCATCCACGTTGATACCATATTTCTTAGCAAACATGGTCAGCGTTCTTTTGCTGCTTTCGGCGGAAAGATTAGCAGCTTCTTCCACGACGGCGGCTTTATCAGTGATTTCATCAAATGTTGCTGCTTCTTTTACAGCTTTCAGCAAACCTTTAGCTAAAAAGCCCTTTACAACAGCATTGCTTGCCCAGCTATCAGCTACCTTAACGCTTTGCCCCGGCAGAATAAATTTGCCGTCAACATTGATTACTCCAACAGAATTATTTACAAGCTTCATGGTTACCTCCTGTTTCTTTTATAAGAAGCGTTGCCCCTTATGCTAGGGACAACGCCAATACATCGGTTAAATACCTTCCATTTTGCACATGGACAGCGGATAATACGGAATAACGCCAGCAGTACGGCTTTCGCACGGTACGGTAAATTCCAAATTATCCTGCTGCACAGTATATTGAGTAAACGGCAGCGGGATTTCCAAAGACACGTGGTCAATATCACGCACATAAATCAGCGCAATATCTTTGCCGCTTGCACCTGCACCTTTCAGTTCGTTTGCCTGAAAAACTTCCTTGATATACGGATTGTTTTTCTTGAATACAGTCAGAATGCTGTCAGATACTGCATCGCTGTATGCCGTATTGGCAAGATAATTGTACTGCGCAATGGGCAATACAATAGTGTCAGGAATTTCCACGCCGTTAGTCAGCTCGACAATAGAAGAAACAGCCTTATTCAAATCACGCAGTATTTGAACCGGTGTTTTCTTTTCAAACTCGGTTGCAGAACTGGTGCCGTCAGCAGGTACAGCGTAAGTAGAAATATTGGGATTGTCCAAAATGCCTACAATGCCATATTCTGCGTCGCCCTTGAATGCGATACTGTTTACTTTAGCGTCATTAGCACGGCGGGCAGCGGTAGCCTTGCGCTGGTTGAGCGGCTTCCCTGCCATACGCGCCGCACGCACGTCCTGCACGGAATAGCCGTAGGATTCACCAATGGAGAATACTTTAACGGTGTGTTCCTCGCCCTGTACGTCTACGCGCGGCAAATCATCTGCATAGTTAGCGATGATTTTAGCAACGCCTACCATTCCATAGGATTGATAGGTAATGGTTGCTGCGCCGGGGTCTGCATCAGCGGACACAGGGAACAACATAGCAGCATTCAGATTAGCCAGCTTTTGGTCGTAGGTCTTTTTCTTTACGCTTTCCAATTCACGCGCGAAAAATACGCTCATGTCATCGTCTTTGCGGAAATGTCCGCTGTTTTGAATGACATTCAGGTCAAATTCATCATATCTCATTTCCATGTTCGTTTCCTCCGTTTCAGCCAATTTCGATTACTGCAATGCCAGCAGCATCGGTAGAAGTGATAAACTTAGCTCCGCAGCCGATAGCCTCAATGCCGCTTGCTACTGCATCAGCTACAAAAGTGCCGTCGGCTAATTTAATGTTGGCTACATCACCTGCATCAACAGCACCGCCGGTCTGTACCCATACGCGCCCTTTAGTAACGACAGGCACAGCGTAACCTCCCGGATAATAAGCACCCTCGCCCGGCAGCTCCTTATGAGTGTGCATGGTAACGCCAATAACATTTGCACCGTCACCAGCAGTAGAAGCAGCCTTTACCTGTTTTTCGGAATTAGTACCACGGATAACCGCTACGCCTACGCCAATGCCATCTTCACCTTCAACAGCAAAGCTATCTACGGTTTTGTCGGACAAATCATACAGCATACCGGGAAATCCCGTTTCCATGTTTTCAGCATATTGTTTAATCATTTCGTTTCACCTCTTCCTAAAATTTAAAACTTGCGCTCATTTTCAACGCTTGCTTTGCATAAACGGTCAATCATAGCCCTACGCGCATCATCTGCGCTATCGTTTTTCATATTGCCATCGCTGCCATTGGTGGTAATACCTTTAGCTTTCACAATCTGTGCTTTGAAACTATCGCTGCGCAGCATTTCTTTTGCTGCATTGTATGCGCCGCTGATGTAAGCTTCGCTCATGCCATCTAATTTAAAGTTTTCGCCAAACGCAGCTTTGATAATACCTGCTTTCAACTCTGCATTGGTCAAGCCGTCGGTTTTTTCAAGTTTGGCTTTCTTAGCTTCTTCTTCGAGCTCTGCGCGTTCCTTAGCTTCGTCTTTGGCGGCCTTTACGGCTTCATCAACAGCTTTTTTCTTATCTTCTTCCGCTGCGTCAATCTTTACTTTCAAAGTATCGCGTTCGGCAGTCATAGCGTCAAGAGCGGCCTGCTTGCCGTCAGCGTCGGTTTTTAAGGCGGCATACTGCGCCTTAGCGGTAGCCAGCTCGGTAGCCGCAGTATCCAGCTTAACACGAGCGTTTTCTTCCTTAGCCTGCAATGCACTGACATACGCCGCCACATTTTCAACTTCATAATCTTTTGCGTCAATTCTGATTTTCATCAATTCGCCCTCGCTTTCAAAAATTTCATCTCCGTCAAGGTTAAGACGGGCTTTTATACCGGCTCTTGCCTTTTGGACAACAGCCAGATGATTGATACGGATATTTCTCTGCACAGCATCATATGGCTGCCCATCGGGAGCAGTACCAGGCGTTTCATCTAAATCAACTTTATAGCCAAGCGATAATGCCCTGCGGTCTCCAATAGCTTTAGGATCATGGATAACAATATCACAGGCAATGTTTACATCGTCTTTCCTGTACCCCGGTGTAAGAATAGTACCAATCGCAAGCTTACGCACCGTATCGCTAGTAACCTTGCCCACAGCAGGATGCTCTACCACGATGGGTTTACCAACAAAGCTTGCTGCACTATCCTCACTAAAAACTTCCTCCGGCGGTCTATACTCCCTACGGACAGAACCGTCAGGCAGTACATAAGTATATACGCCTGTCCTTGCCACAATCGGGGAATCACGCATAAAACCATCGGCATCAGTAACTGCGCCGCTGATAATCTGCCAGCCGTCAAAACGTTCATATCTTTGTACGTTATTCACGCATTATGCCTCCTTCCATTTTATTTCAGGCTTTTGCCCAATAAAAAAGCACCTGCCATTATAGCAAGTGCTAGTTTAACAATATTTAAATGTCAACGTTTTCGGGATAGCCTTTATAATTAAGCAGTTTTTCCCACGTAACGCCTTTTTTTATACATTCTTCATAAACAGCAATAACTCCGCCATGTTCTTCGACACCTAGAGGATACCCAAAAGGAACAGTGAGACCGATAACATTAGCTTTTTTCCCAAATACAGAAGCATATTTATCATAAGCTTTTTCTTCTTCATTTTTTGGTATCATTTTCTCTATTTTTCCCGACAACATATCACTCAACTCCTATATTTGATACCGTTTTTGCGGACATAATTCATAACTTGCTCAAAAACCTCTTTGTAAGCTTGGATAGTATTCGGCATAAGGGCATCGATTACCTTTTTTGTTTCAGCATCATAAGCGTATAAATAACTGCCGAATGTCGCCCATGTTTCAGACGTTGCTCCATCCTTGCCTCTTTGCTTGCAATATGTATTGTCATGCCCCCAAAATCCATATCCGTAAGGGTTAGATTTGCCCTTCGTATGTAACCCAATGGCATCAGTTAACATCGAAATATAAGCCTTCTCTTTATCATTAGTAAAATGTCTCTTTAGATAGTATTTGACAGCATCCTTAGCGTTTCTGGGTATTCTAGCGGTGGTTTTAATAGTCTTCATAGGGTCGACCATACCAACATCGTTATACTCTTTAATCGCCTTGTTGAAAAATGCAACAACATCATCTTCAATGGCGGCTGATAACTTAGCTCCTGTTACAGTCATAGTATTAGTCATGATTCTAGCCTGTAAATCGCTATTTAAGTATGCTGATAATTCGGTATTGCCCATCATATGGTCAATTTGATGAAATTCTTCATGAAATTTTGTTTTCCATGCACCGCTGCCCTTATATCCAGCTTTCTTTTCCCAAATATTACCATCAATGTCCATGTAGGCCTTTCGGTCGTAGGAGCGATAAAAGCCGCCTTGCTTATAGTGATAATCATTCCTCGCAACGGCCTGTTTGACGTAGTACTGGTAAAAATCCAGTTGTTCATGAGTAATATTCGCTAGTAATCTGTCTAATTCCTGCTTCTGTCCTGCTGTTAAAATTTTATCATGCGCTTGCACAATATCAAATTTAATGTTATCAAATTCTGCTTTCGCTAAATCAACAGCAGTATTCACAGGCTTAATTTCAGCTGTTGCTTTCGGCTTAATTTCTCCCATAGGCACAGCATTCATCATATTCCAATTTTCTAGGTCTATGACCGCTATGCCCACGCATCTACAGTTATAATCCATACCGGGGTGAAATTTTGGCGCAGGATATACCTTACGTCCGTTTATCTCTCCCAGTTTATCACCGTTCCACCAAAACAAACTGCCCTCAAGCTCTGCATGGGAAGCTCTAACACGTTCATCACGTGACGTACTCCATTCATACGCTCTTATACCACTGTCAACCTGCCGCTGCTTAGTAAGAATACCGTTAAGATTGCCGACCTCATTACGGGCAATGAGCTTAGCTCGCTTATCGGTAATACCATAAAGGTCTTTTATCTCCTGCGTGACTTCTTTCATAGTTGTACCGCGCTGTACGGCATTACTGATTATCGTTTGCAGCTTTTCGGTGTAAGTGCTTACCATACTGTTTATTAGCCTGCTTTGCTGCGAATACCATTCTTTACGGACGTTTTCCAGCAGCTGCGTATCATTCAGGAACACATCAACACCGCAAGTATCGACAAAAGCTTTGGTGACGCTTGTCTTTACGCCTCTATCAACACCGCTTAGCACCATATTTACATGCCGCTCTGCTTCTGCTAACGGCATCTCACTTGCCAGCTGCTCGATAATCGCGCTAGCAAACGTATCTATGTCATCATCATTGCGTAATGCTTTATCAATTATATACAGATTGTCTTCCGTAGCCTTTTTTAGCTTACGCACAATAGCCCGCAAAACACGGTAATAGTCGCGCTCATAATTGGCAGGGTATTTAGGCCGTGTCTTAGATTTAAGATAACGAATTACCTTCTTCTGTTTCATCATCGTATAAATCAAGCTCCGTTTCACTCACAGGTATATCGCCACGCTCATTTAGATAGGCTCTTGCTTTGCTGGCATCCAGCATTTGATTATCTATTAAGTCAAACACAAGCTTAACAACAGCAGCCCGTACCTCTGCTTGCGTCTTATCTACATTCGCTTGCTCCAAATCAGTAAGAGGCTCAATCGCATTAAATTTGACCGACCACTTATCTAATTCCCTGCCGCCTGTCGGGCCATCTTTGGATAGTTGGATAATCTTTAGCAAATACTCCAATGCAGGCCGCAGCTTACGCTGCTGGATACGTCGCACCATATCATAATATATTTGCAGGTCGCTCTTGCCTGTTGAGTTAAGCCCGGCAGGCGACCGCCCGAACAGTACAGTAAATGGTATACCCGTTACAGCGCAAAGATACTGCTCAAACTCTTGAATAATGTCTGTAAGCCCAGTAAGCGGCGTGTTGAATACGTTATACTCATCTTCCTTATCAAGCGCAATGCTTCCCAACGTGCGCCGTGCAAGGTCTATAAGGTTTAACCTCGTTATGACTTCCTGCGTACCTTTTTCTCTCTGCAAAACATTAGTAAGACCATCAAGCTTTAAAAGCGCCGTTGTTACCCTGTCCATAACGTCAATAGTTTTATCTAAAGATGTTTTTATGCGGTTGAGCGCCGAAGGGATACCATCAAGGCAGCTTAATCCTGCGCCATTGTTTGCTATTCGTTCGGTTTTTGGCAATGTTTCACCGTCAAAAATCAACATTCTGCTACGATGCACCCAAAATGGAGTGCCATTTGCAGGGCATATTTGGTATCGTTTTGGCTTGCCAAAATTTGCGTCAAGTGCATTGGTATTAGTTATATAGCTTGACGTATCTTCAAAAATATCCCGCTTGTCAAACACCTCAATGCCGCTGACCCTTCGTAAAGTGTTAAGGTTTAAAGGCTGGTCAAGCTCTTGCCCATCATCAGCAAGGATTAAAGCGCAGGATAAACCAAATAGTCTATCCCAGTACAAAGCTTCACATAGCTTATCTTGAATATACAAAGCTTCCAGCTCTTGCAGTAGGCATTCATCGTTATCGCCGTCAATCTTAATAAAATTCTTTACGGCATCATCGGCGGGCATGCTTACGATACGGCGTACAAGCATATTATTATAGAGCTTAGATAATTCAATATCGTACAGCTTACGTTCATTGAATACAGTATCGTAATTCCCCGCTTTACGCTTAATGAACGCCTCAACAAAGCCGTCATTACGCAGTGTCATTCGGTTATTTTTTCTTCTCATTTCTTCACCTACTCTATCAATCCTCGCCAACTTTTAGCACGCTGTAATTTATTAAAAGCATCACTGCTAGCATCAACCATATCATCATGCAACCCCTCCGGGAAACTTTCAAGCTCCGACAAGTACATATCATTCCATTCAGCTTTTAGAATCATCACATTGCCAGCCTGTACCTGTGAAGCAAACGGCGTTGCCCTCACTTCTTTGCTGCCGGTGGGCGATACTACCTCAACCGAATGCCCGCTCAACAAGGTTACCAGGCTTTGCGCCTGCGCCTTACCAGCCTGCCCGGGGTCTTGTGGTATAGTTATCTGCACAAATTTATATTTACTCTGGTCGATTGCAGCGACATTACGCAACAGGTTTCGTACATCATTAGCTTTTATCTGCTTGCGCCGCACGTCAAGCACAATTACCCGGCCATCGTCCAAAATTCCCATCAGTACGCCAGCAGTTGCATCAGGATTGGTATTCATCGGCGTTGGTTCTGTTGCAGCCAAATCCCAAGAACGAACGTAGGCGATAATGTTCTTTGGCACAGCGTCGATAAACGTAAAGTTTTCCATCTTGAAATACATACCAGCAGCAGGACGGATTTTCCAGTTGCCGTATAATAACCGTTCTTTGTCTACTTCCGGTAAAGCTTTCAAGTTGGCTAAATAGCTAGGGTCTTTGTCGAGCAGCTTTTGATTATCCGTTATCCGTGAAGCAATAAAAGTTACAGCCTTACAGTCAGCAGGAGAAACTCCATGTTGTTCTTCCAGTTCTTCAGGACTGTCTGCCCAATAAATTGCATTTTGTATAACACACATATAACGAATCTTGCCGCTTCGTGATAATATAGGATAACCAGTGTCTTGGTCAATCCACCACGAAATAAAATCAGCAACCCAGCTATCAGAAGCTGGGTTACATGTAGCTCTTACATATGGTCTTACGCCACACGTTGAACGGTTACGAGATAACATATAAAAGAACATTCTTTTGCTAAAATGTGTTAATTCGTCAAAACCTATAAATGTTATTTGTGAACCCTGCCATTTATAAACATCTCCATCTCTGCCCAAATAATCAAATATAAGAGTATTGTTCTTTCCGAAATTCCAATGATATTTAGGCGTGACTAGAGGCGTGGCATTTTTTAATCCGCGATACATAGCTAATGATTCATCCCATAAACCGCCAGACGAATTTATTTGATTATAGCTCTGTCGAAAAATTACTGCTCTATAACCATTGACATTCATATAGCGTAGCGGCTCCATCAACAAGGCAAATGTTTTCCCCCCGCCTGCTGCGCCGCCGTAAATAGCAATATCCGCACTTGTTGCGAGAAATTGTTCTTGCGGTCCATGTTGCGGACGTATCACTTTTTTCATAGTGTTTCTTTTTCAGGCAAATAAATTTCGATTTCGTTATCCTGTGAGATGTTTTCGTCTTCCTCTTTGCCAGCAAGGGAAGAACGATTAAGTCGTTCGAGGTCAGTAGCAAGCTTAATAAATTCTTTTATGTCTTTAGGCGACATATCCTCTACGGATATGCTCTTCAATGCTTCTAAAGCCTTCGCCTGTAATTGGACAGAAATTTGAATATGACGCTTAGTCATGTTCTTTAAATCCTTTGCAGCTTCTCGACGCGCTTCTTTTTCAAGTTCATTGTCATAAGCTCTAGCACGTTCGTCCCAATTCCACGTAGATTTCCAACGTGACATAAGTTGCCTACTTTTAGCTAACTTTTTGCCAACTTCTCCAACCGAACGCTTTAATCCAAGTTCACGGAACAACTTAAACGCTTCAAATGCCTGCTCTGTCTCTCCTTTCTGCCGTTCCCAAGGTTTTGCAAAATCGCAGCAGGCATTTTTATCTGTCTTTTTTTTTTCAATTCTCACGCCTGTTGCTCCTTTTGATTATATATTATTTAATAGCAACCCAGCCTGCAAAGTTAAGGCAACGCCAAAAACAGTCGATTTGCTTAAATCCACACTCTTTTAGCAGGTTTTCATTCCACTTTGCAGTAATGGGTACGAGTACACCCTCAAGGCTTTTTCGCTTATCGGCAATTTGTTCCTGACTATAAGAATTTTCTTTTTTTGATGTCGTAATATTCTTTGACCAATATATCATCAATTGCAGATGTATTCCCCAAAACCTTTTCAACCAAAATGAACGCACAGCCAGGCATTAAAGAATCGTAGACAGACTGTACAATTTTATGTCTGTACTCAATCGGCGTAAATTGTAATGTCAAAATACTTAAAACTAGGGAATTTGTATACGCAGGAATTCCATTTTTAATATCATAATTTTTGATGTCTACGATTTGTGTTCTTTGCCACTCTCGAAAACGTTCTTTGCACTTTTCCAGCATCGGTTCGCTTACATCGAAAAGGTCATAGTAGTTATTCAACCCAAAATGCTTAATAAATGGTTCGATTGCCTGACCATCGCTACAACCAATATCGGCAATATGTGTATTTCTCTTAACATAATTTTTACCAACAGAAAATACAAGGCTTCTCATGTTTTCGTATGCAGGAATACTTCGTTTAAGCATATTTGGAAAACATTTTGCTACATCTTCGTCAAATTCCCAACGCAGTTTAGGTTTTACATTATCAATATTACTCATCGCTTTTCCTTTCTGGCAGTTTTACGCCTAATCGTTTTTCAAAAGCTTCCCTAGCTCTTTCAGATAGTCCCATCGTAGTTCCATCTGGGTATGGAAGCTCAAATTCAAAATCAATAGCTTCTGCAAGTCGTTCGAGAGAAACAATAGGTTGACTAGCTTCTAAATACCAGAATTTAGAAATAATTTCTAGTCTGTTAATTTTCTTAAAACTCTGTCCGAAAATATTCCTAAGTTCTCCCTCTGTATGCCCCTTTTGTACTTTAGGATGTTGACGTAAATCTCCCAGCACAATATTGGGTTCATAATCAAGATCGAATGTTAGTATGCTTTCTCTTAGGGCACTACGTTTTTTGGTTTCTCGAAATTGCGAAGAAGTATTAGCTTGACACCAACAAACAACTTTACCGCGCGGTTTGCATAACGCAGCAGCAATTCTCGCTATCTTTATCCTGTCGTCCATAAAAGGAACAGAATTAAAAACGCTAGAAATAAATACAGATGTATATTCAATGCCACTTTTGACATCATCAAGAAATTTATTTGCAATCTCAATGCTTTTAGCTTTATAAACCTTATCGCCAGCACCAACGAAATATGGTTCAAAAGCAGACGCGAAAATACCTGCTTGCCTTAATGTTCTCGTGTTGTTTAGTTTGCCTGCGCCAAAATCAACAATTTTATCTCCATAATGTTTTTTCCAAATTTCTAAAGCTTTTCCCTCTAAAGCAAAAAAATCACGACCATTATTTTTTGGGAAAACGCCTTTAAAAAATCCGTCGCCCAAAGCACATCTACCTTGCTCGTCAGTTTCCCGAGTATTTCGCGAACGCATAAAAGAATTATATCTCAAAACGTCTGCATAACTGCCTTCAACAGAAAAATCCATAGAAAGAAGGTTAAGCATATTAATAGCAAACTCTTTTTTCTCACTCGGAATAACTACGCACTGAATAAATGGTTTTCTTTTCTCTGCTGCGATCTGTATACGCCCAATACCATTTATGACATTTCCTTCTGTATCAACGACTACTTGCATACTGTCCTTGATGGCCTGTTCCAAAGACTTCGCTAACGCTGCCATATAAGAATCAAATTTATCTGCATTTTGTTTTGCCAATAAAATGGTATCAAAACGCTTCACATTGTATACACAAGGGAACGCTTCTTTGTTATCAATTTCAACATCGTGTATGTTTTTAGTCAATGTCGCAACATCAAGAGAATATAATTTAGCCTTTAATTTTTTGCAAGTATCACTTTTGTGTAAATCATTAGTAGCACGATTAAACATGATGTTAATATTTTTACGTCTTTCAAGTTCTGGACAGTCAATATATTGTACTGGTACTTTAGTAAACCCCATTTTCTTTGCGATATAATGACGTTGATGTCCTGAGAGAATTTCGCCGCCTTTATCCGCTACAATAGGAAGCAAAAAGCCTAATTTACGCAACGATAATTCCACTAAAGCAAGTCGTTTTTCGTCATTCTTGCGAGGATTGTATTCAGATGCTTTTACGGCATCAATCGAAACAATCTTAATCATTAAGTATTCTCCTCTCTAGCTCTTGCCTAATTGCCTCTGGCGTAAATTTACCATCTTTCCTAATTGAGGTTATTATAGAATCATATTCCAAAAGAGAAATTTTAAAAGAAATATGACCTACTTTAATCAACACGTTCCCGCCGTCAATGTCTTCTTCGTCAATGCCTTCTTCGTCAATGCCTTCTTCGTCAATGTCTTCTTCGTCAATGTCTTCTTCGTCAATATCTTCTTCGTTATTGAGATACCTCTTGAGGTCTTCTTCGGTTTTATCAAACCCCGTAACGCTATCGCTGACTCCGTTTTCATTAAGCAAGGTTGTTAATTTGTCATTATCAAATTCACTTTTGATTTTATTTAAGCCAACACATAGAGCTTTGGCGCGTTCTTCATCTGGCTCGTTAATCAAAACGCATGGAACTTCTTTATATCCTAAAAATTTCAATACGGAATATCTCTGATGCCCACCAACGATTGACATATTGACTTCGTTCACTAACAACGGCTCAACAAGTCCAAATTCAATAATACTTGATTTTATCTTTTGAAATTCTTCTGATTCAATGCCAAGCTGAATTCTCGGATTGAACTTGCTAGGCTTAATAGAATTTATATCTAGTATCTTGATATTCATCTCATAAGTCTCCTTTTTAATTCACTTTGTTGCATTTCCTTTGAAAATCCGACTTTTTCCTTTATGTCAGCCATGGCACTTGTAAATGCTTCTTCTTCAAGACGAAACCGATACTCACCTATAACGCACGGAATACCGCTTTCCTTGTCATCTTTTTTAGCAACTGCTTTAATATCAACATCATCGTCATAATCGTTAAGTTCGCCTAATAGTTCCATAATTTCCTTTTCAGAAAAGCCCGTACAGGCAACATCAGTTCCAGAATCTCGCAGTTCCTCTAAAATATCGGCTAATTTTCCATAGTCCCACAATCCTTCGATTTTGTTCATCGCAATACATAATGCTTTTTCTTGCGTTTCATCAAAATCTACAAGCACTACATCCGTTTTCGCAATGTTTCTTTGTTTTAACACTTCCAACCTTTGATGTCCGCTAATAAGCGTATTGTTTCGCTTGTTTACAATCAAAGGTACAACCAACCCAAATTCATCAATACTTTTATTTAAACATTGATATTCATAATCTTTTTTAGTCAATTTGATTCTAGGATTATATGATGATGGTATAATGTCAGCAATATTCATAGATATGTATTCCATAATCTTCTCCTTCCAAAATAAAAGAGGCTGGGACAAA
>ENA-OPXG01001005-OPXG01001005.1-human-gut-metagenome-genome-assembly--contig:-NODE-1005-length-15174-cov-1.637476_pt1 | contig 15174 bp, 10 predicted proteins | sample MGYA00241519_ERZ502030 | MGnify/ENA primary metagenome ERZ502030 (study PRJEB25962, sample SAMEA2041937) | human gut metagenome | biome: human gut; feature: human-associated habitat; material: faeces...
GAGCGGGATGGAAAGGATGTCCACCACGTCGTCTACGCTCATCATATCCCCGCGCCTGACCATTTCGTAGCGCATCCGGTTGATGACCAGATCGATGCGCTCAAAACCAGATGCCTCCAAAAGACCGATGATACGGTCCGCGTCGCGGATGGCGGAAACCTCCGGCGTTGTGACGACGAGCGCCCGATCCGCACCGGCGATGGCATTTTTAAACCCCTGCTCGATGCCTGCGGGACAGTCTAGCAAAATGTAATCAAACTGCTCTTTTAAGTGTTCCACCAGCTTTTTCATCTGGCTTTCGTTGACAGCGCTTTTATCCCTTGTCTGCGCGGTTGGCAAAAGGTACAGACCGGGATAACGTTTGTCGCGAATCAGCGCCTGCTTGACGCGGCAGCTTCCTTCCACGACGTCTACAAGATTGTATACAATCCGGTTTTCCAGTCCCATGACGACATCCAGGTTCCGCAGACCGATATCGGTATCGATCAATACAACCTTTCTTCCAGCCGCCGCCAGACCGGTTCCGACGTTTGCGGTCGTCGTTGTTTTTCCGACACCGCCTTTTCCTGAGGTAACGACAATGACTTCACCCATGGCATACGATCCTCCGATCATGAAATATTGGCGTTCCCTGAACAGGCTGCACTAAACAGGCAGTTCATTCAGTAATTCTTTGGTAATGGACTGCATTTGTATTTCGCCGTTTCGGACGCATGCCATCTGCGGCTGCCCCTTGCGGAGCCTTCCCGCCCATAAGCGGCCTTCCTTTGTTTTATATTTGAAATCTCCGATTTTTAATTTCTGCGGAGTCATTTCAAGCGCTGCAATAAAGTGATGGTCCCTGCCGTCGCCGCCCGCATAGGCGTTTCCGGCAAGCCTTCCCAGAACGATGATATCCTTTGTGGAAATGATGCTGCAGCCTTCTTCTACGCTGCCTAAAATGACGATGCTGCCCTCGGTTTCAAGAATCTGCCCGTCTTTTAAGCTGCCGCGGTAAAACTGTCCATCGTCCCCGCTCGCAGATTTTTGCGCAAAGTACCGCGCCGCTTCCGCTGCGTTGGAAAACTGGTTTTGGAGCCCGGCATCTTTTCCAATGACACAGAGCACCTGCAGACGGCTGGATGAGGTGATCGTGTCCACGAGGATATTTTCCTCCTCCTGGGTAAGCGTCCTGCCTTCAAAGGACACCGCGACCTGCATATCCCCGAAAAAACGGGCTGAGTCGCGGAATTTCTGTGCAAGATCCAGACAGAGCTGTTCAAATTCCAGCGTATCATCCAGATAGATTGCAATGCCGTCTTTATAGCTTTTGAGAATTACGGTGTTTTTCATGATCAGTCTCCTCCCCCAACGACAGTTTCCAGGGAAAGTGCAGTCTGGCTGTCAGTCAGGGCTCCGTTTTCGTCCAGGTCGAAATACACGGTCATCAGCTGCTTGGAAAGCTGGCAGGCGTAGTCGGAGGAATAACCGTTTGCGATACGGATCGCCATAGAGACCTCCGGATTGTCGTAAGGCGCGTAGCCGACGAACAGACCGTGGTTTGGACGGGACTTATCTTCTTCGGCGGTACCGGTCTTGCCGGCAACCTCAACGCCGAAATCCTGATAGTATTTCTTGTTCTGGACAACGCCGCGCATGCCCTGATGGATTGCATTCCAGTAGGACTGGGGCATATCGATCGTATTGCGGACGTTTGCCGAATAATTGACAAGCAGGTTGCCAGAGGTATCCGTCACCTTATCTAAAAGCGTCAGGTCATAGCAGGTACCGCTGTTTGCAACGGTCGTCACATAACGGGCAAGACCGACGGTGGTGAAGTTGTTGGTACCCTGTCCGATTGCGGATACAACAGACAGTGCGTCGGAAATCTGCGGTTCGGATTCTTCAATTTCAATGCCGGATTTTTCGTTCAGTCCGTACATAGACGCATATTTGGCGAGCTTTTCATTACCGAGATCCTGATCGTATTTATCGCCGTTTAAGCCGAGCTGATAGCCGACCTCGTAAAAAAAGACGTTACAGGAGTTTGTGATCGCTTCGGATACATTTAAGCTGCCGTGACCGCTTCTCTTCCAGCATCGGGGCTGATAATCGGAGAAACGGGTAAAAATTCCCGGGCACTCGATTCTTGTCGTCAAATCGATCACATGCTCCATCAAAGCCGCGGTAGACGATACCATCTTAAAGGTGGAACCGGGCGCCGTACGCATCTGGGTCGCATAATTCCACATCGGGCGGGAAAGATCCTCGCCGCTGGAAATCCGCGAATAATATTCTGCGTCGATGCCGTTTGCCAGCCGGTTGTTATCATAGCTGGGGTAGCTGACGAGCGCACGCACCTCTCCGGTGTTGACGTCTGTTAAAACGCAGGATGCCGAATACGGGTCGAGAGCAAGCTGTGCCGGGGTAATCTCGAGGTTGCGAATCAGATTTACCATAAAGTTAAAGGCAGAAACACTGCCGGATTTTAATTCGGCGATTTGGTTTTCTGTCGGGTTGATGACATCCTGTTCGATCAGGAGGATGCAGACCTGGGTTCCGGTAATCCGGTTCTGCTCGATCATGTACGGAATCAATTTCTTTAAGAAAGTCTGGCTGTCCAGCTCTTCTAAAATGTAGGAAACCAGCTGCTGATAGACCTCCGAAGAATCGGAATATTTTCCATCCAGGGGAAGCTGGGTCACGTCGATCCAGTTTTTGGAGATCGCGTATTCCAGATATTCCCGGATGCTGATCGTCTCATTGGTCGTCCAGTCGATGTAGGTCTGATCGGTTTTATCTACGCCGGATAAAATATTGTTCTCCGGCAGCAGGTTGTTGATGATATAGCTTTCATATGCTTTATATTCTGCAGGAAGGCTCTGATAAGCAATTGTTCCGGACAAAAGCTCCTCGGAGAGCCAGGTAAGGACCTCATCGCGCCGGGATAAAATCGTCTGATAGACGCTGTACTGGGTTTCTCCTTCGACGGCAGCTTCCATTTTGGAAAGCTCGATCACGTTATTTTTAAACAACGCGCTGTATACATTATCGATCGGAATCTTTAGGTTCGCGCTGGAAACATCGGTGGAGTCATAGTTTTTAACGTTGATGATTTTATCCACCAGAATACCGGCAACGAATTTTTCCAGGATATTATAGGCGTCCGCCTGGAGCTTGCTGTCGATCGTCAAGTAAACGTCGTTTCCGGCAGTCGCGTCCACATGGTCGAGCACTTCTACCTCCCGACCCATCCGGTCAACAAAGACCGTCTCATAGCCCTTTGTTCCCTGCAGATATTCTTCCATGACCTTTTCGATGCCAGCCTTGCCGACGATATCCGTCAGCTCGTATTCTTTGACATCCGGCGCGCTCTTGACGCCGTCCATGCCTTCTTTACTGTTTAATGCGGTCAGCTCGTCCGTCGAGATTTTGCCGGTGTAGCCGAGGATCTGGGAATAATACGGTCCGTCCTTATATTTGCGGATTGTGTCTTCCGCAACGGAAATGCCCTCCAGCTCGTCCTGATTTTCTGCAATTGCGGCAACGGTTTCTTCTGAAACGTCGGTCGCGATTGTAACCGGGATATATTTCTGATATCCGGTGGTTCCCATCGTATACCGGATCGCGATGATGTTGAGCAGTTCTTTTTGGGTATATCCCTCTCCGACTGTAAAGCTGTTTTTATCGTTCGGATCAGTCAGTCCGCCGATCGCGTAACGTTTGGAACCGGCGAGATATTCGATAATATCCTGCGCGGTTGCATTTTTCTGGCGCTCTTCCAGATCGGAAATCTGGGTGATACCGTAGACGTCAGCGATAAAACGCAGCCTTCTCGAGCCAGTCACGCTGTAGGCAAATTCACCGTCGCCATCGATATAAATATTGAAATCGCAGCTGATGCTGTCGCCGTTTTCGTCCAGAATATGAAGGACTTTTTTGAGGATACCATTAATTGTGGCATTTTTTTTGCTGGATTCATAGACATCCTCGATCGTGACAGAGCTGGAAAGCTCATTGTAGGCGAGCGCAATGCCGTTTACGTCGTAAATATTGCCTCGCGTGCTTGCAATCGAACGCTCTTTTTTGATTTTCAGTTCAAATTCCTGCTGCTTGTCCTCGCCCTGTACGATCTGCAGCGTAAAAATGCGCTGGAACAAAAGGACTGCCATCACAACAAACACGACGTACAAAAAAAACGTTCTGGAACTGATAAAATTGATCAGAAATCTCTGAATTTTTTTCAACAATTATTCTGTACTCCCTCGATCCGCACACCAGAGCCATTTGTGCAGCAGCAAAAGCAGCGGATAAAAAATAAATGCAACAACGATGGTGTAAACTGCTTCCGGTAAAATGATATGTAACAGATAGTAACCGATGTCAAGGCGCGCCCGCATCAGAAACATAATCAGATAGCAGACGAAATTGACGCAGAGGTCTGCAGCGGTAATCATCATCAGCGGAAGCTTGATATCTTCGGGATAAAAAAGCCGGTTCGCCTGTCCGCATAAATATCCGACATACAAAAACAGCAGCGCGTAAAAACCGAGCAGGTCTCCGGTAGCACCGTTCTGGGAAATGAGGCTGACGCCGTTTGCCGCAAACAGATCTGCCAAAAGCCCACAGGCAAAGCCTGTCCACATGCCGGCTTTGGATCCCTCCATAAACCCGATGGATGCGACCAAAATGACTAAAAGGTTCGGTTTGATCGAGCCAAACGCAATCCAGGGGCAGACAGAGGTCTGCAAAAGGAAAAAGACCCAGATCAGGGCGGCAACTGTCAGAAATTTTTTCATAGAAAGAAGCCTCCTTTGTCAGTCACCGGTCTGCTGTTTTTGTTCCATCACAACTAAAACCTCGTCCAGATGGGAAAAATCGACAGCTGGCGTCACCGTTCCGGATTTGGTCAGGTTATTGGAGGAAGTGCTGATCGAATCGATATAGCCGATCAGAATTCCGGGCAGATATTTATCACTGATATTGCTCGTAACGACCTTATCTCCGACTGATACGTTGTTGTCCGGATCGGAAAGCTGGGAAAACAGGATCGTTCCGTCCGACTGTATGGACTGCAGGCTGCCGGATACGATTAAGTTGTTTGAGGTTGCAAGGACGGTTGCGCTGACGCTGCTCGTATCGGAAATGATGGAAATAACCTTTGCGTAGTGCGGACCAACAGAAACAACGCGTCCGACCAGACCGCTGCCTGCCATGACGTTATAATCGACCTGTACGCCCTCTTCTTCCCCCTTGTTGATCGTAAACGAAGAAAACCAGTTATCAGTTTCGCTGGAGATGACCCTCGCACCGATCTTGTCATAATCGGAATATGCCTGGTCGAGTTCATATAAGCTGCGCAGGTTATTTAATTCGTAACGATCCTGCTGCAGCTGGTTGTTTTCGATCGTCAGCTGGTCAATCTGCTCCTGCAGATCTTTGTTTAGGGCAAGAACATCCTTTAACTGCGCCAGTTCGTCGGAACGGTCGGATAAGTATCCGCCGATCGTTGCGATCCCGTTCTGGAACGGAACAACGACGTAGCCTGCCGCCTGCTTTAAAACACCTTCGAATACGTTGGTATTAAAGGTAAAAATCAGCAGAAAAGCGCAGACTGCAGTCAGCACAAGCAAAAGCTGTTGGCTTGTAATCGTGATTTTTTTTCGTTTCTTTTTGACTACAGGACTCATTTACCCATCCCTTCAATAGCATATGCTACAGATTTGTAATTGTCCTCTTTCAGGATGCGGCCCATGCCGAGTACGACGCTTTCAAGCGGGCGCTGCGCCTGATTGACCTTTAAGCCGGTGGATTTCTGCAGAAGCTCTGCGAAATGGCTGGTCTGGCTGGCACCGCCGGTTAAATAGACACCGTGTTTGAAAATATCGGCACCGAGTTCCGGAGGGGTTCTCTCCAGAATCACTTTTACGCTGTCGATGATGGTGTTGAAGTGCTCTTCCAGGCAGCTGTTGATTAAATCCGTCGGGATTTCACGTTCTACTGGAAGTCCGACTACGATATCGCGGCCGTATACGACAGCGCCCTTGCCCTCTTTTTCGAGATCGCCGATGGACTGACGGATCGTTGCGGCTGTTTTCTGACCGATCAGAAGGTTAAATTCACGGCGTACGGTCTGGCGAACCGCTTCGTCGAATTTCAAGCCGCCGGTTTTGATCAGTCTGCTCAGCACGATGCCACCGAGGGAAAGAATGGAAACCTCCGTCGTATCGTAGCCGATATCCACAACCAGGACACCCTGGGAATTTTTTACGTCGATGTCCATGCCGAGGCCGTCCGCAATTGCCTTTTCCACGACCATGATCTTGCGTGCCTTGACGTTCGCATCCTTGATCAGATCATAAAACGCGCGCTTCTCCACTTCCGTGATATCGGTCGGGACTGCAATATAGAAATCTGCCGGACGGATATTTCCTTTGGACATATCGGAAATAAACAGATGAATCAGCCGTTCCATGTTGTTGATATCCGCGATGACACCGTTGGAAAGCGGATGGCTGATTTGAATATTTGCCGGGGCTTTTTCATACATTTCATAAGCGGAATTACCGTAGGCAAATATGTTCTTTTTATTTTCGATGGCGATCATATTCTTTTCCATCATGACTGAATCGTCGGAAAGACTGTAGATTTTGATATTGCTCGTTCCGAGATCGATTCCGTATGCGCAATTTGGCACCATGTTATTCTCCTTCCTTAGATCAGCCCTGCCTGACGGAAACTGAAAAAATCCGAATCACCGACAATGATATGGTCGGTCAGGCAAAGCTGCATCATCCCGCCAAGCATAGCAAGGCGCTTTGTAAGTTCTTTGTCCTCGGGGCTCGGAGTAACGTCCCCGCTGGGATGGTTGTGCAGTAAGAGGAAGCTGACAGCCCCGACGCGCAGCGCCTGCAGAAAAATTTCGCGCGGAGAAACGAGCGCCGTATCAATGGTCCCGATCGAGAGAAGCTTTTCCCTGATCAGGCAGCCTTTGCCGTCTAGCAACAGCAGAATCGTGCGTTCGAGCATACCGCCGTCCTCTTCAAATATCGGCCTGCAATAGTCTGCCGCTGTTCCCGGGTCCGGAAAGGCGGGAAGCTTTTTGCGCTGCCCGAGGGCGATCCTTCTTGCCAGTTCAAAAATGCAGCAGATCCGCACGGCTTTTACTTCGCCGATTCCCCTGATCTGCTGCAGCTGGTTGCAAGATAAGCTGGAAAGTCCCAAAAGTCCGCTTCGGGAACCGAGCGGCAGGGAGAGCACCTGCTCTGCCAGCGCGAGCGCCGGACAATCCCGAAACGCCTGCGGGGCGTCCGGTCCGGGATCAGGTCCTGTACGCAGCATAATCGCCAGAAGTTCGGCGTCTGATAAGGATTCTGCCCCTTTTTGCAGAAATTTTTCATACGGGAGACGGTCAGAAGCTGTCAGCTGTGTTTCTTTTTTGGATACTTTCATTTGGTTTGTCCTCCATTTTCCTCTCCATGAAAATGCAGGACAGCATGCTCTTTTGTCTCCCTGAGCTTTTATCATATTAACATAATTCTTTTTTTCTGTATAGAAAGAAAAGGCACTTTTTTTCGCACCGTCCGACAGCTGGCGATTATTTCTGACACAAAAGGGCAGAAACGACGCCCTTTTTGACGCACTGCTGCAGGGATTTCAGGATGCCGAATTTTGCGTGCTGCCAGGTCAGTCCGCCCTGAAAATATACGGCGTAGGGAGGCTTGATCGGACCGTCTGCGGACAGCTCGATGGAAGCGCCGGATACAAATGCCCCAGCCGCCATGATGACTTGACTGTCATAGCCGGGCATATCCCACGGCTCCGGGGTAACGAAGCTGTCTACCGGGGCAGCGTACTGAATACCTTCACAGAAGGAAATCAGTCCTTCCGGCGTGCCGAATTCGATCGCCTGAATGATATCGTAGCGGGGGGCGGCCCCGGAGGGAACGACCTTAAAGCCGAGCTTTTCATAGAGGTTCGCCGCAAAAATCGCACCCTTTAATGCGCCTGCGGTGACGGTCGGCGCCAGGAACAGTCCCTGATAAAAGGAAGGAAGCACCTGCAGCGATGCGCCGACTTCTCTTCCGAGTCCGGGAGAGGTTAAACGAAAGGCAGCATTTTCCACGCAGTCCTTTTTGCCGACGATATAGCCGCCGATCGGTGCAAGTCCACCGCCGGGATTTTTGATCAGAGAGCCAACGCACATATCTGCACCGACGTCTGTGGGTTCGATCGTCTGGGTGAATTCGCCGTAGCAGTTATCCACCATGCAGATGATGTCCGGCTTGATGCTTTTGAGAAAAGCAATCAGCTCGCCGATCTGCTCTACGCTCAGGGTCGGTCTGGTCTGATAGCCCTTGGATCGCTGGATCGTTGCGAGTTTAGTGTTCGGATGGATGGCGTTTCTAATGCCCTCCCAGTCAAATGAACCGTCCTCTTTTAAATCGACCTGACGGTAGCTGATGCCATATTCTTTCAGGGAACCACGGGATTCCCGGATGCCGATAACCTCTTCGAGGGTGTCATAAGGCTTTCCAACGGGGGATAACAGTTCGTCTCCCGGTCTTAAATTGCTCATCAGCGCGAGCGCGAGCGCGTGTGTTCCACAGGTGATCTGAGGACGCACCAGGGCTGCCTCGGTATGGAACAGGGACGCATAAACTGCTTCCAGCGTGTCTCTGCCGATATCGTTATAGCCGTAGCCGGTTGTGCCAAGCAGGCAGGCTTCACTGACACGACAGTCCTGCATTGCCTTTAATACCTTCAATTGATTGTATTCTGCTGTTTTGTCGATCTCGTCAAATCGGTCTTTTAAAGAAACAAGGGTCTGTTCCCCGTATTCATATACTTCGGGGGAAATTCCCATCGCGGTATACATATTCTGCATCATTGTTTTAACTCCTCTGCTTTTGTAATCAAAAACTGTAAAATACTATTTTCATCTGCAAAGTCCTGCCTGTCAACCCATGTCACACATTTTTCCCGGCGAAACCAGGTCAGCTGGCGCTTTGCAAAGTGCCGGGTATCGCGCTTAATCAGATAAACTGCGCGTTCGAGGTCATATTCGCCCTCAAGGTAAGCCAGGATTTCCTTATAACCAAGTCCCTGCATCGACACCATCCCTCTGTGACAGCCTTCCTGCTGCAGCCCTTTGACTTCTTCCACCAGTCCGTCTTTTAACATCTGGTCGACGCGGCGGTCAATCCGTTCATAGAGTTTTGCGCGGTCATCTGTCAGGACAAAATAATAAAACCGATAGGCGGCGTCCCGCTGATGCTGCGCTTCATTATGCGCAGAAATCTTCCCGCCGGTCTGTTCGTGGTATTCGAGCGCCCGGATGACGCGCTTTACGTTGTTTTCGTGGATTTCTTCCGCGGCTTTCGGGTCAGCCTGTACAAGCAGCTCATGCAGCGCATGTGCGCCGTTTGTTCTGGCATATTCTTCCAGCCGGTTTCGCAGCGACGTATCCTCTGCGTGCTCAGTAAAGTCGATATCATATAAAACGGACTGGATGTAAAAGCCTGTCCCGCCGACAAGAATCGGGATTTTATGACGGCTTAAAATATCTGAAATCGCTTCTTTTGCCAGCTTTTGAAACAGCACGACATTGAAATCCTCATCCGGGTCGAGCACGTCGATTAAATGATGGCGGATCCCTTGCATTTCCTCGGTGCGCACTTTGGCAGAGCCAACATCCATGCGCCGGTACACCTGCATGGAGTCGGCGGAAATAATTTCACCGTTCACTGCCTTTGCAAGGGCAACAGACAGGGCCGTTTTTCCGACAGCGGTCGGACCTGTCAGGATGACGATGGGCGGCTTTGAGGGCGCACTGCCTGCGCTGGGGCAGTTTTGAATGTTGAGTCCGGTGTCGGGAGAACCTTTTTCATTATTCGCTACGCTGCAGGCAGAAGGTTGTATCTTTTCCATAAAATTTTATCTCTCCAAATTGAAAGCTATATCTCCCAGTTCTATCTTCGGGGATCGAATTCCCATTACACGATTCGCTTGAATTTGCGTTCCAGCTCCTGCTTTGTCATCACAATCATTGTCGGGCGGCCGTGCGGGCAATGATACGGATTATCGAGGGTCAGAAGCTGCTCCAACAGTTCCTGCATTTCGGCAAGGCTTAAACGATTATTGCCCTTGACCGCAGATTTACAGGCCATCGTAGCGATACGTTCTGCAATCGCGGTCGGTGCATTCGGAGCCTGACCGGTTCCCAGCTCATCCAGAATATCCTGTAAAAACTCTGCCTCGCAGTGTCCGTACAGATCGCAGGGAACTGCGCGCATCGCATAGGAGCTGCCGCCGAAGGAATCAATTTCAAAGCCGAGCTGTTCGAAATACTCCTGATACTGTTCCAGAAGCGCTGCTTCAGCGCCCGTGAGTGTTACGATCAAAGGCGGCATCAGGTTCTGACTGACGGGCTGTTTGTCGTAAAATCGTTTCATGAGCATTTCGTATTTTACCTTTTCATGCGCCGCATGCTGGTCGATCAGGATCATTTTATCATGATACACGGCGATCCAGTACGTGTCAAAGATCTGACCGATAAGCTGGTATTCGTCCACCGCCTTGCGGCTAAGGATTTTTTCATCAAATAAATTCAACTGCTCTGATTTTGCAATGTCAGGCGCCTGTGTCTCATATGCGATTCGATTCTCACGGACAGCCTGTTCGAAGCGTTTTTTCTCAAACGGTTGCGGCGGAAGAATCGCCGAATGGTGCTGGGGCCTCTGTGGGGAAACGCCGACGTTTTCTGATGTGCCAATCCCTGCACCGGTAGAAGAAACGGGATCTGCCGTAGCTTTGGAAAGCGAATCGCTGGCAGCAGATTCTTCCTCTGTCCTTTGTGTGGACAAACCTTCCACGGCTGTATCAAGCGTATTGACTTTATTAGTCAAGGCTCGGATAGTTGGCTTATTTATGCTATTTTTTGCACTTTGGCTGCTTGTGGTTGTTGACCTGACAGGTCGGCTTTTGTATAAGTTGACCATATCGGTCGATCGCTGTTTTGCCGAATCCGGCATCGGTGCTGCTGCCTGGACATCCTTACGCTCCTGCTGGCGATGTCCAGTCGGAATGCCGGAGGAAAGGAGCTTTTGTGTGAGACTGACGGCAGTTTGCTTAGATGCCTGCGCATCGCTTTTTCCCGTCCTTTTGTCGTCATCCAGCACAACCTGCGGGATCATCTCCCGGTCGTGCAGTGCTTTCTGCACCTGCTCTTCCAGAAAATCGAACACCCTGCGGTTATCCGAAAAGCGCACTTCCATTTTGGATGGATGGACGTTGACATCTACCTGTTCGGTATCGATCTGCAGATGGAGGTATGCCATCGGAAATTTATGCTGCATCAGATAGGCCTGATAGCCGCTCTCCAATCCTTTTGAGAGCACCTGACTTTTGATATAGCGGTTGTTGACAAAGAAAAATTCGAAATTGCGATTCGGGCGTACCAGATGCGGACTGCCAAGGAACCCTTTTACAGAAAATCCGTTGCCGAAAGCCTCAAACGGAAAAATTTCCTTTGCGATTTCGCGGCCGTAAATCCGATAGATGACCTCCTTTAAATCTCCGCTGCCGGAGGTGGAAAAACGGGTCTGGCGGTTGATCTGGAACGTAAAAGAAATATCCGGTCTGGAAAGCGCCATGTGCTCCATCAGATCTGCAATGTAGCCGCCCTCCGTCGCCGGCGTTTTTAAAAACTTCTTACGGGCGGGTGTGTTATAGAACAAATCGCGGACAAGGATCGTCGTGCCCTCCGGCGCACCGATTTCCGAAAAATCCGCTTCCCGCTCGCCTTCGATGCAATAGCGAACGCCAACTAAGGAATTCTTCGTGCGCGTGATCAGCTCGACCATCGAAACGGCGCAGATGCTGGAAGCGCCTCCCCTCGAAACCCCAGGCTATGAATCCGGCTCAAATCCTCTACGCCGCGGATTTTGCTCGTCGCATGGCGTAAAAAGGCTTTCCGGATCTGCGCCTTTTCAATTCCGGAGCCATTGTCCGTAACCCGGATAAACGAAGTTCCGCCATCCTTGATTTCGACCGTGACAGCAGTTGCACCCGCATCACAGGCATTTTCCACCAGCTCCTTGACCACACTGGAGGGGCGTTCCACCACTTCTCCCGCTGCAATCTGGTCAATGGTTTTATTGTCCAGAACCATAATTTCAGCCATATGTAAAATTCCCCCTTATCCGTTTCCCCAGCGGTTTTTAAGCTTGTTCTGCAGCCGATAAAGCGTGTTGAGCGCATCGAGCGGCGTCAGCGTCTGGATGTCGACGTTTTTTAATTCCTCGAGAACGTCCTCATCCTTGACCGTATCGAAGAGGGAAAACTGTTCCAGATCCACTTCATCGTAATGCTTTTGTTTCTTTGCCGTCGTGTCTGTATCCACGGAAATGCTCTGTACTTTTTCTGTAATGTCGTTGTCGGAAAGCTGCTTGACGATTTCCTTTGCGCGGTCGATAACCATATCCGGGACACCTGCAAGCCGAGCCACCTGAATGCCGTAGCTCTTATCTGCGCCTCCCTTGATGATTTTACGCAAGAAAACGATATCGTCGCCCTTTTCCTTGACCGCGATACAGTAATTGTTGACGTTGCCGATCTTGCCTTCCAGCTCGGTCAGCTCGTGATAATGCGTTGCAAACAGCGTCTTTGCCCCCAAAAGCTTTCGGTTACTGATGTGCTCGATCACCGCCCAGGCGATGGAAAGACCGTCAAATGTCGACGTGCCTCTGCCGATTTCATCCAACACAAGAAGGCTTTTGGACGTTGCGTTGCGCAGAATATTTGCGACTTCGTTCATCTCGACCATAAAGGTAGACTGACCGCTTGCCAGATCATCGGATGCGCCCACGCGGGTGAAAATCCGGTCGACAATGCCGATATTTGCCGTTTTTGCCGGTACAAAGCTGCCGATCTGGGCGAGCAGCACGATCAGTGCGGTCTGACGCATATAGGTGGATTTACCAGCCATATTGGGACCTGTGATAATCGCAATGCAATGCTTCTGGTTATCCAGATAGGTGTCATTGGAAATGAACATATCGTGGTCGGTCATCTGTTCAACAACGGGGTGCCGGCCGTCTCGGATATCGATTACGCCCTTTTCATTCAGGACCGGGCGGACATAGTGATTTCGCTCCGCAACAAGTGCAAGGGAAGCAAAGACATCCAGGCGGGCAATTGCCTTTGCCGTGCGCTGGATACGTTCGATCTGCGCGGCAATCTGCTCCCGCACGCTGCAGAATTTATCATATTCCAGTCCCGTCAGTTTGTCTTCGGCATTCAAAATCATATCCTCAAGTTCTTTTAACCGTGGCATGGAATAACGCTCTGCGTTTGTCAGCGTCTGCTTACGCACATAATCGTCCGGCACCATATCCTTATAGGAATTAGTGACTTCCAGATAATAGCCGAATACCTTGTTATATTTGATTTTGAGGTTTTTGATCCCGGTGCGTTCCCGTTCCTGCTCTTCCAGCTCTGCCAGCCAGGTTTTGCCCTCTGTTTTGGCAGCACGCAGCTGGTCGATCGTCTCGTCGAAGCCCTCTTTGATCATGCCGCCCTCACGGATGGAAATCGGAGGCTCTTCGACGATTGCCTCTTCGATCAGCGTGCACAAATCCTGCAATGCGTCGATATCGTTTTCGATTTTTACCAGCTCCTCGGAATGAAAATCCTCCAGCACGCTTTTGATCGGCGGCAGCATCTGCATGGAATTACGGAATGCGATCAGATCCCTCGGGTTCGCTGTTTTGTAGCTGACTTTACCCAGCAGGCGTTCCAGATCGTAAACCGCGTTTAAATATTCGCGGATTTCTTCGCGGGACATTGGATTTTTCAGCAGCTCGTCGACCGCGTCCAGGCGCAGGTTCATCTCCTTCTTCGCAATCAGTGGCTGCTCGATCCAGCTGCGCATCATGCGAGCACCCATGGCGGTTTTCGTCTTGTCCAGAACCCATAACAGGGAACCGCGCTTTTGCTTTTCGCGCAGCGTTTCCGTCAGCTCCAGATTCCGGCGTGTGGAGGAATCCAGCAGCATGTATTTGTTCGTCAGATACGGATCGATATGGGTAAAATGCGCCAGACTGGTTTTCTGTGTGTCATACAGATACTGCATCAGACCGCCTGCCGCGATCAGGCCGTTCGCAAATTCCTCGAGGCCAAGACCGATCAGCGAAGAGACATGGAAATGCTTCTGCAGGCATTTGCGGCACAAATCTTCATCAAAATAGTGCGGATCGAGGGAATAAACCGTGATATGCAGCCGGTTTCTCAGATCTTCGATATCCACACCGCTCATCAAAAACGCGTCGTTGCAGATGATTTCCGACGGGTGATATTTGTTGATTTCATCCAGCAGCTTTTTGGCGTCCTCCACCTCGGTCACATAATAGTCCCCGGTTGTGACATCCGCGATGGATAGCCCTGTTTTTCCGGTAAAATAGGCAACGCACATCAGATAATTGTTTTTGGACTCCTCCAGCGCCTGAACGTCTAAGTTGGTGCCGGGGGTGACGATGCGCACGACATCCCGCTTTACCAGTCCTTTTGCGAGCTTCGGGTCTTCCATCTGTTCACAGATCGCTACTTTATAGCCTTTGGAAACCAGTCTGTCCAGATAGCTCTCCACAGCATGATAGGGAACTCCGCACATGGGGGCGCGTTCTTCCAGACCGCAGTTTTTTCCGGTCAGCGTAATTTCCAGCTCTTTCGACGCGGTCAGTGCATCGTCAAAGAACATTTCATAAAAATCGCCCAGACGGTAAAAAAGGATACAGTCGCTGTACTCTTCTTTGGTCTTTACGTATTCTTTCATCATCGGTGATAATTTCCCTGTGTTAAATGGAAACCCTGTATTTACGCGGCTTGTAGATGCTTTATGTTCCTCTTTGACCCACTTTTGACCCATTTTTTTTTCTTCTTCAGTGTTTCTTGTTTTTTCCAAATATTTAAACCTCTTCCTAAAATCTCATTTCATCAGCAAAATCAGCTTTCTTTTCCATACTTTTCTTCATAATTTCTTATCGTGGTTGCTTTAAGATTCCGAACCTTATAAAGTTCCATCCATTTCTCATACCATTTTGAAACGGACATACTCGAATCAAAGCCTGGAATACCTGGGAGAACTTCCGCCAAATACATGTTTCTTTGCTTTTTCACCTGCTGAAGATTTGTTCC
>ENA-OPXG01001010-OPXG01001010.1-human-gut-metagenome-genome-assembly--contig:-NODE-1010-length-15132-cov-2.647808_pt1 | contig 15132 bp, 10 predicted proteins | sample MGYA00241519_ERZ502030 | MGnify/ENA primary metagenome ERZ502030 (study PRJEB25962, sample SAMEA2041937) | human gut metagenome | biome: human gut; feature: human-associated habitat; material: faeces...
CCAATTAACAGCGGATCACTTTTCACATTGAGGACATCAACGATGCCTGCTTCCGGCAGTCCCAACTTATCAGCAGATACTTCCAGAACCACACCATACCATTTATTATTGTCTTTGTGCCGCAGCACAGCATTCCTGTCATGCCAGGGGTATTCCGGCTCTGTGCCGTACTGCTGGCGTATCCATGTAAATAATTCTTGTCGTGTCACTCCATCGCTTCCCCGCTGTTTTATGTGTGGTTTTGCCTCAGATAACTCTCCACACTGCATTGATATCAGAAATCATCCAGCGCAGCATCAATCTCTTCCAGCCGATCAATCCAGCCCAGGTCAGATTTCTTCTTGGTTGCTGGACTTTTCTTATTACCACAAACCACTTCGAACCGTTTTTCTTCTGTCCCGAACAAACCTTTTACCTGAATTCTGAAATCCGGCTTGTTGTTGGTCAATCCCTGTATGAGCTGCACATTCTCGTATCTTGGCAGGAGGATTTGACAGATAGCCTGAATATCTTGCTCCTTAATACAGGGTGCCGCCATAAACTTTTTCGTTATGTAAGGTTTTATATCTGCCAGTACCTGTGACATCGTTGCTTTCTTCTTGGTCATGATACTCTCCCCTTCGTATACTTGTCCAACCTACTTTCGCAACTCAATCAGACACTGAATCTAGCCAACAAAGCCTTTAACAATCCACATACTTTCGCACAACAGAAATATACTCTTGTCTCTTCACACACTATCCTGTGTGCCTTCCGCCATACTTTCTGTCATAATAATAAAATGGTCCGTTAATTTTTCAAAAATTGCATTTTCCATTTTTGATTTCAAAATACGAATATTATCGTATCTCTCGGCATTTTTCAGGAACCACTCATGTATATCTGTGGTTTCGATATATACTCTTTCATCATCCTTCAAAGAAGCCATAATTGAATCATACCAATTATTCACGATTTTCTGCTTCTGCTCCACTGTTAAATCAGCATATTCGACACAGCACCCAATTCTTGAAAACATTGCTGGCCCTAATGCCTTCTTTATTTCATTTTCATTTGAGAAATTACATGTAAGAAGAAAAATTGCCTGCCCAAGTTCGACACTATAATTCGTATCAACATACTTGCCTTCGTCAAACAATTCATAAAAGGCATTGTATAGCGCAGGATTCACTTTATCAAATTCATCAATCAAAATTACATTTGATTCTCGTCCCATCATATCGCGAGCAAAACTGCTTTTGGAATGCTCTGCACCAAAAACGTAATCATATGCTTCTGATGTCTGCATCATTGAAAACTGAATGCGCAATAACTCTCCACCCAACGATTTACTTATGCTTTTTGCACTTTCCGTTTTTCCTACTCCTGACGGTCCATAAAGCATAAGTACGACTGGTTTATTAGTTGCGCCAGTAGTCAAACGATACATTCCACTTAGAATCTGTTTTTTACACTCATCCTGCCCATAGACATCACTATTCAACGATTTATATATATTCGTTAATGCTCCTCTATCCAATTCAGGGTACTGACTTCCATAATACTCAACATCCCCATCAAGCCCTGCCTTTAACGATTCCAGCACACGTCTGGGCGGATTTTGAATATACAGTGTTCCCATATCATAGTTGAGGTTCACAATATTGGCAAAATTCGACAAAACATGCGGCATTACAGAGCCATAATCATCCGCCCTAACAACGCAATTGTCTACTTTTATGTTAGCTCTCAATGCATTCTCGCGAACTCCAGATTCATTTGGCCTAAGCCGTGCATTATAGTGCTGAATCAGTTCCATAAAAGGAATTGTTTCGGAGTCTTCCGGAATCTGTTTCTCAAGAAAAATTTCAAAATCCTTTTTCGACCCACTAAAGACAACAACTTTATCAATCAACAGCTTCTACCCCCGCAAGCAAAACATCGAATACATCTAATGTTTTTGATGAAGTCGATGTGTCTTCCACTTCACTACTTTCCTCATATGACGGATTGTCTTTCGGTATTATAGAAACATCCATCTCCAATTCTTTACTTACATTTAGCATATCAATGGTTGTTCGTCCTACTTTGATTGCGTAGATGCTTAAATTCATTTTCAACAAATCACTAATTGTATACCCATTCTTAAACGAATTTATATTGAAGCGTAGTATGACTTTACTTTTTCCTTTAGTGCCGACAAATTCATAGTAACCCTTTGCATTTTTCAATGCATTCTCAAGCTTATCAATTGCAATATTGAAATCGCCAGCCGATATTGACGATCCTGAACGCAGCATTGATAAGTATGGCGAAACCATAACCATATAGGAAAGAGAATCTTTCTCTGCCGATATGACATATCCTTCAAACTTTTTTATAGCTCCTCTTGTTGTTTTTGAAGCACTTTTATTTTCGTTTTCATCAATGATGTGTAAAAAGTCTGTAAGAATCGTATTCTTCACTATGTTTTTTACCATTTTGTTGCGATTCAATGCTAAACCAGCAGAAACTTCGCCACTTGCCGACGCTTCCCAACCAAGTAAGGCCTTAAATACTCCGCCGATTCCCCCCTTGGCAGAAACATCTGCTTTTTGCTCTTCACTTAAATCACTTGAATTTAATAGCTCTGTTGTTTTCTCAAGCGTTCCTCCAGCAACAATCTGAACATAATCTGTCACCGAATCCTCATCAAAATAAACAATCTTGCAAATTTTACTTGCCATGTTACTCTACCCCCAACGCCTTAAACACCGCATCTTCTGCGCTGCTGTAGAAAATCAGATTAAAACTGCCCACCAGCTCCGGCGGCACGGTGCCAAGGTCTGCTGCGCTGGTAATCGGAAGCAGCACTTTCTTTGCTCCGCTATCGAGGCACACCTGCAAACTATTGGCAAGCTCGTCCACTTTCAGAATCGTGCCGCTAATACTGATTTCTCCCAGCACGGCAAGTGTACTGACCGTAGGCCGTCCAAGAGCGATGCTGCATAGTGCAATCAATGTAGGCAATGCCAGCTTTCCGGTCATGCCAATGCCCTGTAAATCCTGATAGTTGATGATGTAATCCCGCATCGTGGTGCTGATGCTACCACTGATTCGATTTCCGTTTGCTTTCAGGAAATTGAACGCCGTATTCGTGGATTCCTTGCAGTCACGGTCGCTGCCAAGGCCAGTGCGCTCAAATTTTCCGTTGCCGGGCAGCATCTGGCTTTCAAGGCGGAATACGCCGATCATACCGGACTTGCCCTGACTTACGGTATATACCTGTCCCGGATTGCAGATGCCATCGGGGATGAGCTTTCCACCGCCCTGCTCTGGCACGGAAACAAATTTTTCTTCAAAGGTATCAAGGTCGATATAGCTGAAGTTCACATCATAGAACTCCATTCCACCCAGCTTTTTCAGCTGTTCCTTGACACGACGGCGCATTTCCAGCGCAAATACAAGAATTTCTTCAATCTGTTCCTTCGTGAACTCCCCATCCGGATACAGCAATTTCACATAGCCGCCTACAATCTTGCGGACAGCAATCGTATCGCGCTGGTTCAGGTTTTTCCCAAGGCGGAAGTACTTATCCAACGCATCTCCATACTGTTCTTTCCGCAGTTCTCGGATAAACTCCGCCAAGTAATCCGTGATAAAGCCGTAGTCGTTGGTGAAATGCTCCGGACGGAACTTCGGAATCTCCCAGCCTGGAATATAGCAATGCAGACGGTCAAGAAAGGCTGTGTCCGTTCCCATCTCCGGCGGGAACGGGTCAAACAGAGAGGAAGTCTTGAGCAACACATCCACGCTCTGATTGATGTTTCCTACAAAGACCATAGATGCCGATGCTGCCTTTTCCTCTTTGCCACGGGCAAAGGAGCCGGAAGCCATATAGTCCTTCATAATCTGAATGCCGTCTTTGTCCTTAAACTTGATTCCGGCAACTTCATCAAAGGCAACGCAGTCCCATAAGCCTACCAAACCTACGGTTTTGCGCCCCATATTGTAAAACAGATTTGCAACGGTCGTCTGACCACCGGATACCAGGATACTGTTCGGGCTGATTTCTTTATAGATATGGGACTTGCCTGTGCTGCGCGGCCCCAACTCACAGAGGTTGAAGTTGTTCTCCACCAACGGCAGCATACGCGCAAGCAGCAGCCACTTTTCCCGATTGTTCAACTGTTCCGGCTCATATCCGCAGGAACGCAGCATAACATCCATCCACTCTTCCTGTGTGAATGCCTTGCGTCCCTCTCGAACTTCTTCAATGTCGATATGGGGCATCTGAATCGGAGTCAGCTTATGGATGCTGATGGGAGAGATATCCTTCTGCTTTTTCTGTTTAGAGGAAATCGGCTGTCCATCTATATCCGTGATTCCAAAGCTGCTGTCTCCCTCAGATTCATATTCCAGCTGCACGATACACCAGATACCGCCACAAAGCAGCCGGTCATATCTTTCCGGATAATCATCCGTAATCGGTACATTGGTGAGACCAAGGTTAGAGAACTCTGCAAAAAAGCAATCCTTTTTGATGTCCAGATGCACGGTCACCATATCAATAATGGTATGGCTCCCGTTCTTGCGCAGTTGTGAGAGAATTTTCTGAGCCTCATCCGGGCGGACAAAATTGTCTGCCAGAATGCGTTTCACATTCTGAACGCCCTGCTCAATGATTGTCTCATCGTCTGAACTACAATACTGACCCAGCAGGAACTCCAGCACATAGACCGGAACATTCGCTCCTTCTTTTATTTTCTTTGTCAGGTCTTTGCGGACGATCCGACCGTCAAAGTTGCTGCGCAGCTTCCGGCGCAGTTCTTCACGGGTATCGTCTGCCGCCATATCCATCATTTCCATACGGAATTCCTGCCTCCTCTGTATCAGAATCCGAATCCAAAGTCATCTGCAAAGGCAATGTCCATGATGACAGGCTGCCTCCACTGCTCCAGACCGCTTTCTTCGTCATAAACCACAAGGTAATATTGCTTGTCCTTGTCGTATTTCTTATTCTTGAATGTGAACCGCATCCGGAAGATACGCTTCTGTGCATTTTCCTCACGACTGTCCGCCACATAACTGTTTTCGTTCGAGATTTTCTCATTGTCTTCCGAGAGGAAGAAAATGCGGTATTTTGCAGCTTTTACAGTATCGCTAACGGCATCCGACTGAATAAAGTCCATGGACGTGATCAGGTTCGTAATCTTATGGACGATGCTGACCAGAGCAATCTCTGCATTCTTTGTTTCCATATGACCGCGCTCCATCTTAAACTCCAGCACCGGCACCAGCATTTCCTGCGGTGAGGAACCGCCATGCACATAGTTAGCACCGCCTCCGGCCACCTTAAAGACATTGCTGCTGACAGGATAGGACACCATCTTGCTGTCCTCGTTCCCCAGAATGCGTCCCATGCTCATATGGTCGATGCCATCATCTTCCAGTGTCGCCTTGGACACAATAAATCTGCGATTGACAAATGCTTTGTCCGCACTTTTCCCGGAAATCTTGTCACTTTCTGTCAGCTTATCACGCTTGTAAATAAAGCCATGATCGGCAGTGACGATAAAATGATAGGTGTTGCCGCTGACGGAGATTCGATGAATCAAATCCACAATTTCCTGAACGGCTTCCTCACACGCATTAAACACCTCATCCTCGGTATTTGCCTTGTCTCCACGCGCGTCGATCTGATTATGGTATACATAGATGATCTGACGTTTTGTCAGCACATCTCGCAGCTCTGCCACTTTCAGATTTTTGATATCATCGAACTGTACACAGACACTATCCGGGTTATAGCTTTGCAGCACCTGCTGCCGACCTGCCAGATTATCGCAAAGGATACCATCTGCCAGTACCTGAAAATCATCCGTCATTTCCAGTGTCTTATGTGGCAAAAGTGCTGCCATACCGAGCCTCGTATAAGACGGAAGAACACTCAACTGTACAGAAAGTTTTGCCGTGCATTTCGGGTCATCCTGCATTCTGGCAAACAACTCCTGTCCTACCTCGTAACGCATGGCATCCGAAATGATGACCACGGTGCGTTCTTTGGTATAGCGCAGGTTGGCATTGTAAAACTCCCGCTGCAACGGAATTGCCGAAAATGCGGCATCCTGCTGAATTCCAGCATTCCAGGCAGGGAGCAGACAAGCCAGATATTCGTTCGTGTAAATATTTTCCACCAGCTCCCGAAGCGGCTCAAAGCTTTCCGTGCTCTCCAGCTGGTCGTAATAATAGTAGAATTTCCGATACTGCTGATCCATATTGTAATCCGCAGCAAGATATCGGTCGATGATTGGCTTTAAGCCATCTGCGGCATGGTAATCCGCTTCCTTCACCATGCTGTATGCACTGGAAAGCAGCTGATAGGTCTTCCCGGTCTTTCTACCAAAGTGCATTTTAGCCCGTTTTTCACAGAGTTCCGGAATGGTAAATCCGTTTACGATCGCACCGATATCTTCCGAAACAAGTCTGCTAATGAGCCACTTTACCAGCACCTGATCCACGGCAAGGAAAGTGTCGCACTCCACCAAATCATCCACTCGCATTCCTGCAAATGCCGAAAAAACATTCAGCCCTTTGGCAACATGTGCCGACAAAGCGTCGTATTTATCCCGGTACAGGACGCTGTTCATCAGGCTATCAAGGAATGCGATGATATTGCCGGACTTGTAGGAGACAAAGCTCTTCCATGCTGCCGGAAGCTCTGCCTGCACATATCGCCCAGTATAGGTAACGAACAGCGTCACCAGCAGCCCTTCCAAACTCGGTTTTGTATCGGTGTATCCGAAATGCTGCTCACAGAGCTGCCAGAATGCAGACAGCAGGTCGTATTTTTCAAACTCCTGCAAGAAAGCATTGTCCACCAGCTCGCCATCCGTCAACACGATGCGCACAACTTCTTCTAAAGAGCAGGTACGCGCCTTGCAGACTGCACTCAACAGACCGACAAGGATATTTTCTTCATTGAAGTTTTCGATTTCCAAATCATAGAACCGCTGAGTACGTTCTTTATTGGCGAAAAACTTGATGTGCTTCTCAATAACCGGCTTGTACTTTTCCTCAATACCCAGGTCAACCGACAGCAGGGAAGCGCGGTCGGCAAAGAACCGTCTGGAATACAGCATTGTGTCTTCCAGATGGTTGTCCCTTACATCCGGCTTCGGAAACGGTGCATAAATCAGATAATTCGTGGTCTTATCCACACGCTCCAGAAAATACTTTGTATAGAACTGGTTATCCGGCTGGAGATGGTAGATCTTCGCATTCTGAAGCTCCACCGTCTCCATATCCTCGGCAAATTCTGCCTTGTCATCGTACCAGAAAACCAGTTTCCGGGTCTCCCCGGTAAATTCCGCATTCAGGCGGTCTATAATTTGTTTCAGGTTCAATTCTGCCATATCAATTTCCCGTAAAATATTTTTATTCTACATTCCCAACTGAGCTATCTGTTCTTTCAACCACCAAATTGCAATTCCTATGTATGGTGTCTTAGGATCTTCTTCACTCTCCCACATATGCAATTGGTCAATGCAATTTTGTCTCAAATCTCCGTCTTGATTTACAAGTTCTTCCTGTATGGTATCGAGTACTCTTTTTCGGTTTTCTGGAAGCGTTACAGCCTCAGTACAACAATTTAAATTCAGATGAGTATTAATATCAAAATCTATTTCAGGATCCGAAGCTTTTATAGTTCCATCAGCCAAATAATATATCGTTTCTAATGTTTTCTCGTCTACTGGATTTATCTTTAATGGAGCATTTTCACGTTTTTTGTCACAAGTAAAAAATCTGCCCTTACGTCTTCCTGCTCCAGGTGCCTTCTCATTTCCTGAACATACCGCAAGCATATTTCTATAATCTAATCCCTTATTTTCGCCAGTTCTATTTTCAGCACCTCTGGCCTGCCAATGCTCAATATAAACATCACTTAAATGAACATCGTCTTTCAATATGCGCTCATCTGGAATTCTACGCATACAATAAGCGCAAAGATGTCCTTGCTCTTTCATAAGAGATTCCCGTACCTGTGATTTCAGTGGATTTCCTAACTTATCGTACCCCTCTTTATCTGACAGCCCCAGTTTTTCTGCTTCTCTTTTTAGACTTTCTAATTCTGGAGGTGCTTGCATTTTCTTAATCAGAATCATTTGCTTCTCCTAAATCTCAACAGTTTGAGCTTCACATTGCAGCCAGCAATTTCCGAATCATCATTTCCAATACGCTCTTTCAGAATATCCAGTGTTTGTTCTGCCTTATCAACATCTTCTACATCAATCCAATGGTAAAATTTGCAAAACAATTCTTTAATTTCTACAGGACGCTCTGTTGAATGCATGATTCCACTAATAATGGTATTGACATCTTTTCCATGAATTTCACCAGAAGGTTCATATGCCTCCCCTTGATCCAGCATAATAATGTTCTCGCTCTTTACTGCACTGATCACCGCCGGTGCATGAGTACTTACAATAAACTGTACTTTAGGGAATATCTCTGTCAAATCCTTTAAAATCTGCTGCTGCCATGTTGGATGCAGATGTAGATCCACCTCATCAATCAGTACGATACCCTCTGTTTCCTTACATACATTGCCAAGGAGCTGTGGATTTAACACGGCCATTCGATATGCAATATCAGCGACAAGACTGATTGTACTTTTATAGCCATCACTTAATTGATTGATTGAGATTCGCATCAGTTTTCCCGTTAGATCTTTATACGCAACTTCTAATTCCCTTGTTGCCATGCTATACTGAATCTTTACAAAATCACTTCCCGTAATTCGTTTATAGCAAGACTCCATAGCTGAATATACTGCCTCTAACTCTGGAATATCTCCTAAACCAAGTTCCTGATTCTGGTACTTTTGAACTGTCATTTTTGAAAACCAGTTCATCATCAATTTAATATTCGCAGTCCCGTCCACACAGTCGATATAACCATTGCTTCGGTTATTTGTTTCGAACACATCATTCTGTTTTTCACGATGATAATCCCATAAGCGGCCCGTTCCATAATAAGCTATGACCGGCAATATCAGAGAGGTATCTCCTTTGCGCAATTGTTCCTGAAAATGAACTCCTATATCAATGATATTTCTTGCATCAATCACTGTAGTACTTCCAGTTGACTTATTCAGACTTCTCGCCCATGTAGATTTCTCATTTCCTATTACCGCTGATGCCTTCACTGTAACTGGATATTGCGGCTGAACATCTTTCGTACTTCCAATAGAAAAAGCCTTCAGGTGTGCCTGACTTTTATCAATACTCCGTCCAGAAAGTCCATCCATTTTTACAAATAATGCACTAATTGCAATTGCTGCTCCCTCCATAATAGAGGTTTTTCCAGATCCATTGGCTCCTACAATTACAGTAAGATTTGGATGAAAATCCAATTCTATATTTTCAAAACATTTAAAATTATGAAGCACCAGGTTTTGAATATACATTTCTTCACCTCTTCCATTCTCAACTATGCATTTTTCAGCGTAATTGCTTGCGTGTCAATATGATATTTTTTGAACTTATATCTGATATAATTTGAAAACTGTTCTTCATGTGTAGATACAATAATCTGATTATTGCTAAATTCTCTTCTTAACAGCTCTACAAATGAAATCATATTAATATCATCCATACATTGAATAGGATCATCAATAAATATAGTTGTAATTCCTTCCCCTGCATATATTTTGTTCATCGCTAATGCGAATGCAAGCAGTACTGCAGATAACTGCCCAGAACTCATAGTATACAGAACATCATGTTCGGAACCTGGGGCCGTGAATCTGATTGATTTACCATCATTCTTTATTAAAACTCCTTGTCCTCCCTGATATGACTGTAGTAAACGGGAAGTATACACAAAAAACGGTATTTCTATTTGATCTATAATCTGTTTTTCATATTTGTTGATAGAATTCTTCAGCGCCTTACTATATTCCTTCATACAAGTGTACATTTCTTCAGCATGCTTTTTGATTTCATCCAACTTTTGCATCTGAATCGTTAACTCTTCAAATGACTTCAAATAAAGATTATGCAAATATTGCTTCTTTAATTCAAGGTTTTCCTCTGTCAAAATCTCTGGTATAGCAGATTCCGAAAAATACCTACTGGTGACACTTTCAAAATCAAATTGTTTATTATCCTGCAGATACTCATCCGATATCTCATTCCTTGTACTTTCAATTTTACGAAGAACTTCATTTATAATCGCTTCGAAGTTTTCGTTCTGTTCAAATAAATTGCCTGTTCCTATAATTTCCATTATTTTATTACAGCTTGAAGTACAGAAAATAAAGTTTTCTCTATTTTTAAACATACAGTATACTTGCAACAAGCGATCTGATTTCATCTTTTCTATTTTATCACACAAAACTGAATAAACATTATTTTTAACCTTTTGGCTAAATTCTCTATAATTTTCTTCATATTGCTGGCCATTCGTATCCAACAATTTTTTTAAGGCATTTTCAGTGTTTAAATATTGTTGTTCAAGTTCTTTCTTTTCATTCCAAGAAGTTCCACAATACGGACAAATATCTAGTTCCTCAATTTTCTCAGCTTCTGAATGCATACGTTTTCTCAATAAAGTCAGTTTCGAAATGCTACTTTGCATTTCAGTCTGACTTTCTTTTATTTGTTTCAGTAATACTGATTGCTGATCAAATTCTCTTCCCAACTGATCGATATTTAATTTTTCACATAATTTTGCAAAAGATACTTCTAAAATTTTGTCATCTAAAAATAAGCTGTTTTGTTTTTCGAGATATTGCAAATCCATTTGTTTCTTTTCAAGTTCTCTTGTGTCACAAGATGCTTGCTTTAATAACATCCATGCCTGGATCGTAATATTTCTCATTTCTGTAGGTATTTGATCCCATCTTGTAACAGCGTTATATTTTTTATGTGACGAGCGATATTTTACATACGCCTTTAGAGCATTCAATTCTTTTAAATAACCATTAAGAAGACTATCATTCCCCGATTGAAAAGTAACATTTTCAATGTCCCATGGGTACTTTCCCTCAAACAATGGAATATATTTTATTTTGATAGAATCCGATTCCGGCCTATTATCCAGAATATTTTTCTTTTGTTCTATTTGTTTTTCTAATTCTTTGATTTTTGCCGATATTTTTTTTTGTACCTGTTCCGCATTTTGTTGTTTTGTAGATTCCTTTTCAATCCCCATTAAGGATTCAATAGTAAGGCTTCTGCTTTTTTCTGACTGCTTAAAATATGATAATCTATCCTCTTGTCGAATATAGTGATATAATGTAAACTGCTTAAGATTTTGTTCTCCAAATTTATCTTTCCTAATACTATCCATTTTATCTTTAGAGAGCATATAGTTTCCCCATGACTCAATAGGAATATCATAATTGGATAAGAAATAATTTTCAGCATTGTCCAAAATCGTTTTGGGATTATTATTTTTTCCTCCTTTTAAGGCAGCTCGTATTCTAATTCCTAATGTGAATACATCGTTTTTTTGATTATCAATAAACTCACCTTTAATCAAAACATCTTTTTGAGAATTTTTTGCAAGAAAAACCGTCTCATATGACGCAGTACCTGCAATTACTTCACTATCATATATACGGCTAATAGTTCCAGTAATAAGAAATTCTATTGCGTCAAAAGTACTTGTCTTTCCATATCCGTTTGGGCCATCGAAAACTGACAATAGATTACCAGAGAACTTTATCTCTTTACTATCGAATAGTTTGTAATTTTCAACATATATACGATTTATGATAAATCCCATTTTCACTCACCGTCCTTCGAGTCTCCATTATAATATAACCATATATCTTCCAGACTCATTGTATTTAAATCTATTCTCATCAATTTTTCTATTTTCTGAACATCGATGTTGATAGGTGTCTTTTTAGAACGCAACTTATCTAATTCTTCTTGTAAAAAAAAATCTACTGTGTCGATTTCCTGCTGGTCTATAATTCTCATTGGAAAATTCGGTATCTTAGTTACAATTTCTATCAGATATGAATACACCGTCTCATTTTGATGATTAGATTTATAATCTTCAAATTTAGATGTGTTTCCTATATATTCTTGAATTAAGTGCACCACAGAATCATCTTTCATGCAGCTCTTTATCCACATCTCCGTGTTGTTTTCTGCAATATTATCATAAGATAACACATACTTTTTAAAATAGTACGGATCGTCTTCAATTTTTACTTTTGCAGATATATTAATGTTCTCATCCGCTCTATGCTGGCTTAAAATTAGTAACGACGTATTTCGATCCATCTCCCCGAAATGGAATGGCTGAATTCGAAATTTTTGCGCAATTGCTTTAACGTAATCCGTATTTATAATTTCATCCAATTGACTATTTAAGCAAGAAACAACAAGGTAAACTTGAGATTTATATTCCGTTGAAATAAAAGGTATTACATTGATTGCCTTTGTTTCATCATATATCACATCAAATGATTTTTGTGCTGCATAGCCCAATTCGGTTAATAAATCATAGATTATATTCATAGTGATGATTCCTCCGTCAATATTTCCTCAATAAAATCAGACAATTTTTCAATTCCTACATTTTTAAATCGCGCAATATGCTCCTCATCCTTTTCTTCATATGAATATCCACACTTTATGATTTCGGCTTGTATTGATGGAACTGGAACATCTTTACTTATAAAGTAATCACAATCCATCATTAACTCATATAAATCACGATTTTTTAAAATTTCTAAACATATATCTGGATAATCATTGCCATTATCATCGGATAATATGGTTGTCAACACATGATCCTTGGTTTGATTATCTTTATATACAATTGCAACCTTGTCCCTTTCGAAATTTTTCGGTATAGAACTTAATCCTGTGATAAATGGATTCCTAAGCCCATGTTCTGTCGTGTATTGTCCATACGTTCTCATCGACATTTTTCCTGATACTGTGGGGTTTGTAAGATGTAAAAAATTTCTCATTTCATCAAAACTCATACATCCTATTTTATTCATACACGTATGAACTGAACATTCGTCACATGAATCTTTTCTTTTACATCTATTACTATTGCAATATTGCGAAACAGTATTAAAGAAAGACTCTTTTATGTGATATAAGAAAAATTCCTCCGGCAACTTATCAATAACCGGATCTATCACCCATTGGTAAATATCTTTCAACAGTATTTTTCGTTCCTTTTTCCCGGATTTATAAAGCGGAAAATTAAGATTACGTTCAACAATATGTTGATCCAGCTTTCCAAGCAAAAAAAGATATCTTTTTTGTATAAAATCCGGTATACCCCAATATTCTTTTGCCTGTGGAAGACTCTTTGATAGTATCCCAATTTGGTGTTTTAAAAGTTCATCAATTTGCTCAACACCACAATATGATTGTTCAGCACCACCAATTGTATAAGGATACTCTCTAATTTTCATTAACTGCTCATCTGTCATTGCCTTACTTGCAGCTATCTGGGCTTGGATTTTACTCTCTAATGCAGTAAGCGCTGAATCAATATTGTCTTGATTAAGCTCAATGTAATCCACTCCTAAAGATTCTGCGTATGCCTCTATTAACTTTTGCTTAAAATTAGATGGTCTTCCTCTTTTTGATGCAACAATTTTATCTATTTCTTCATTATCACATCTTGTAGTTGTAATTTTATTTAACAATGTTTGAAGATCCGTAGGATTCGAAACCATCTTTTTTAGATATTCAAAAAATGTCTGTTGTCCAAAGTCAATTTTTCTTGTCGTATGTAAATATGCTTTTTGCAAATCAGCACTTTTACTTACATGATACGCCAACCCCAACAGGGCACTATCATAATCAGATGGATTTGTTTTCTCATGATTTTTCACTTGATGTACAGATAAATACTCTGCACTTCCATCTGGCAAATATCTGCCAAACGAAAAATCTTCCAGATACTCTATTTCTAAAAAATAAGTTTCCAATATAGATAAATTTTCCTGTTCAGTCTTACCGGAATCATATAATTCCGCAATTTTCTTTAAAGCATACCATATAGCAAGTTTTCCTTGATGATTATAACCATTCCAACTACATGATGCATCAAAATATACCCCAGGATTTTTTGCCGACATTTACTACCTCTCATTTTATTAAGCAATCACTATTTTCCACATTAATACACTGTATCACCCTTAACATCTATATTAACGTATATAGCTTTTGTCAAAAGTCATTTAACACAATATCTTACTCTATTTTTTACTCATGATATTTTTAGAATCTGCCAGCAGCTCATAAAACTTACCATCTTGGGCAGTCTGGAGCTTACGGTAATTGGCCTTTACGCCGTCATCGAGGTCAAGCTCGATATGGGAAAGTGCCAGACGGCTAATCTTCTCATCATATTCCCGGCATTCCTTCAACTGCTTGGCAAGTTTATCCTTGCGCTTAGATGCTGCTGCCACTTCACGAGCATTCTCGCTGTGATCCATCATATCCTGCATTCGGTTGATTTCGGATTCATACACGCGCTGCATCTTGTGCAGGTAGTCGATACGCAGGTTGCCGATGGTATCCGGCGTGTAGCGGTGCAGGTAGACCAGTGCCTTAAAGCCGTTCTGCTTGCCGCTGTCAAACAGCCAGTAGATCGGACGCTTGCCGGAACCGGTAACAGAATAGGTCAGGCAATGATCCTTGAAGAAATCGTTCAGGAAGTAGTTACGGATGATTTCCCGGCTGGTACTGCCCTTATTGCCGAGGGCTTTTGCGATGTAATCGAGGTTCTCTTCCAGCGTATCAGCACCGTACACTGCTTTCAGCCATGTACACAGGCGCGATACAATATCATCGTCCAGATATTCTTCATCGGTGATAGGAATGACATTGTCTACATCTGGCTCATAGGAAAGCCATGTTGCCGTTTCCCAATCGTCGGTATCGTGGAACTTTGGATAATGGTACTCTGCCAGCGAAATACCAGCATACCCACCCTCAATTGGGCTATCATTTTCATCCAGTGCAGCCTGTCCCTTGTATTTCCAATAGACAGAATCAAAGTTTCCACCTGCAAAAATAAGACCGGGTTTATCCAGCGAGTAGCGGCCAAACATACAGCCCACCGCATAGCTGAGCAGGCTCTTGATATCCCGCTGCAAATCCGCCTTGCGCACAGTCACAT
>ENA-OPXG01001015-OPXG01001015.1-human-gut-metagenome-genome-assembly--contig:-NODE-1015-length-15090-cov-2.175590_pt1 | contig 15090 bp, 10 predicted proteins | sample MGYA00241519_ERZ502030 | MGnify/ENA primary metagenome ERZ502030 (study PRJEB25962, sample SAMEA2041937) | human gut metagenome | biome: human gut; feature: human-associated habitat; material: faeces...
AACCTTGTGTTCAGCGGCGAGATCGGCTTTCAGACCATCTTCGACGGCGCGGAATTTTCACTGGAAAAGCTGGGTTACGGCTTGAAGGGGAATGAATTCAAGGTCAACGGCGTCCACGCGAAAGGCAGCTTTGACACCGAAAAAATGCTGTCGCTGGAGCTTGCCAAGGTCAAGGGCGAGGTCAATACCTTCAATGGCAACAAGCGTTACGCCTTTGAACTGGAGCTGAACGTCTTTGACCTCTTTGAGACCAAGGCGGAGCTGGAGCTGACGCGCAGCAAAAAGGACGGCAGCCTGCTGCCCAACACGCTGTATTTCTATGTCAAGGCAAGCCCCGGCATCCCCCTTATTCCGCCCATTCCCGTTGGTCAGCTCAACGGCGGCGGCGCGGGCTTCATGGATCTGGCAAAAACGGTGAACGGCGACTACTTCGCCATTCCGCCCATCAAGCTGCGCGGCACGCTGACGGGCACCTATCTCCACCTCATCGAGGGCACGGGGGATGTGGTGATCGGCCCGAGTGAGATCTCCCTCACGGCAAGTGACGTGGGCATTGTAGGCGCGAAGTTATCCATCATCGATAGCTTTGGCTACGCCCTCAAGCTCAACGGGCAGGAGCGGAAATATGGAAATGAAACCTACACGGGCATCTACTTTGCCGGCTCGGAGGCGCTTGAGCTCAATCTGCCGAGTACAAAGCTTGATGTGATCGTTCTGAAATCCTCCATCGAGCTGGGGGCCTTCGGCGGCGTGAATGAGGACCAGAACAGATTGTATCTCGGCATCGGCGCCAACGGCAAGGTGCAGGGCATCTTGCAGATCCCCAGTAATTTCTTTATCCCCTGCCTCAGAGGGGCAAAGCTGTCGCAAACGGATATTCAGCTGATCATCGGCGGACAGACCACGGCTCGCATTAGCGGCGTCAGCGTCAGCGAGGGCATGAAGGATGCGTTTAATAACATCAATGTCTACCTCGGCGCGATGGCACAGACGACGAACTGGCTCTATGATGTGCGCGCGTGGGTCATTCTTCCGAATATCATCAAAACCGACTTCGAAAAGGGTAAGGGATGGGATCTTGAGGGCAAGCTGATCAAAAAGCTGCCCGAGTGGAAATGGGAGGACCACGGCGTGACGCCGGTGGTGCAGGCGGTGTCGCTTGAGGACGGCGAGGAGGCTCTGATGCTGACGGCTCTGGAGCCCGTTGTGCTCACGAACGGCAGCAGTGAAAACTCTAAGGTGATTGAGGTAAAAGTCACCGATCCGGCGGAAACGCCGTATATCCTGCTGGCGTTTGACGAGAGCGTGAGCGAGGAGGATATCAAACAAGCTCTGATTGTTACGAAAAAAGATGAGACCAACCGCATCGACATCAACTGGGTGGGTGAGGACGGTCAAATCAATTCCACCGCAGAGATCAACGCAGGCACCGACCTTATCACGAACAATGAGGACGGGAAGGAATACCGCGTAGCACTCCTGCGGCTGAAGAGTGGCGGGACTTATGAGGTCAATACAGACTCCCTTACGCTTGTAAGGGAGAAATCTAGGGGAGTTACCGTTACACCGTTTGAAAAGCTGGATTTGAGCTTGCATAGCGGTGAGGTAACCGGCCAGGTCGAATACGCCGAAATGAACACAGAGTATACCCTGCGCACCTATCTTGCCGAGAAAGAGGGCGGCGCGGACTACCTGATCGACGAGCAAATTGTGACAGATTCCAACTTCATTTCCGTCACTGTTTCCCCCAGCGGCACACGCGCGCCCACGGGCGAGTACTATGTGACCTCCTTCCTAATGACGGAAAAGAGCGTTGAGGTCACCGAGAACGGAGCGAGCAAAACTGTGAACGCCCTTGCCGCCATCGACAGCTGGCAGTTTGACACCACGGTGGACTACACGAACAGCAATCAGCCTGCTGCTCCGGCAAACGTTACGCTGACCTTTGTCGGCAACGAGGTGATGAAGGCTGCATGGGATAAGGTGGACGACGCCGACGGCTACCGCATGACGGTCTATCAGAAAGACGGCAACGAGTGGAAGGACACCGGCTTTGGCTATGACCTCAAAAAATCCAAAGATGGGCAGTTGGATAACTCCATCAACATGGCGCTGACCGTGGGCGGAAACGCCGTTAAGGCCAGCGGAGAGAACTCTGCTGTGTCCGTTCCCGCCGAAAATCTCGAGGCGGACAAGGACTACAGAATCGGCGTGAGCGCCTATAGAGAGGTGCCGTACTTCACGGAGAGTACAGGGGCGGGCTCTACAGAGAGCACGGAGACCGGCTCCATGGAAGGCGAGGAGACAAGCGCCGCGGAGGGTACAGAGGGCAGTACTGCGGGGAGCGGGGGAACCAGCGCCCCAAAGGCGCTTACCGCGAAGTATTACAGCAAAGAAACGCAGTCTGCCGACGATGGAGTGTTCCTGCCAGAGTACAAGGAATTGAAGATCTCTCTTAAAGTGGGCGACAAGGAGTGCGACAAAGATAACGGTGTCTTCCACGCCTATGTGGGTGAAAATCCCGGCACGCTCACCGTGATCTGCGATGATCCGGACGCCGATTTTACTGTCACGCGGATGGACGATACAGACTACCCCGTCCAACTGGGAATTAACAGAGAATGGGGAATTCCCACTTTTGAAGGCAGTCTGATGCTCAAGATCGACGGCACGAAGGGGCAGGACGTAACCAGCGTGTTCCTGCTGGTGAGCCGCGACGAGACGCCTCCCATGCTGACCCTCGCCGATCCGGTGTTCTTCGCTGACCGGGACACCGGCGAGTACGCCGTCACCGGCACGTCGGACGCCGGCAGCGAGATCATTTATGGAAAAACCAGTCAGTCTGCCACCCAGTCTGTCACCGCCGGCAGCGACGGCCGCTTTACCGTTTCCGGTGTGCTGCGTGGAGCGGATAATACCGGCGTCCTTTTCCTCAGCGCGAGGGACAGCGCGGGCAACGAATCCGCGCAGCAGCTGGCGCTGATCACCCGGCAGACCCGGTACGCCGTCACTGTGAACGGCAGCTATGCGGATGTCTCTGGCGCGGGCAGCTATGCGGCAGGCAGCGTTGTCACCGTCCGCGCAGGCAGCCGCAGCGGTTACACCTTCAATGGCTGGACCTCCGGCAGCAATGTTGTCTTTGATGATCCAAGCGCCGCTGAAACGGCCTTCACCATGCCGGAGGGCAGCGTGACCGTCACGGCAAACTGGTCGAGGGACGGCGGATCGTCCTCGTCCGGCCGGGATGACTCCGATCCCCGCTATGCCGTCGGAATTCCGGATAAGACGGAAAACGGCAGCGTGAGCGTCAGCCCGAAGAACGCCAGTCAGGGCGACCGTGTGACCGTCACGGTGAAGCCGGACGCGGGCTACGAGCTGGACAGCCTCAAGGTGCTTGACAAAAACGGCAAGGAGCTTGAACTGACCGACAAGGGCGATGGCAGATTTACCTTTATCATGCCCGCCGGGAAGGTGGAGGTCAAGGCTGCATTCACGGAGGAAGTGAAGATCAGCCCCTTCCGGGATGTTCCCACCGATGCGTATTACTACGAAGCCGTGAAATGGGCGCAGAAGAAGGGCATCACCGGCGGCATCGGCGACGGCCTGTTTGGCCCTAATCAGCCCTGCACCCGTGCCCAGATCGTCACCTTCCTGTGGCGGGCGGCGGGGTCTCCTGTGGTGAATTACGCCATGGATCTGACGGACGTTCCCGGTGACGCTTACTATGCGGAGGCCGTCCGCTGGGCGCTGAGTCAGGGCATCACCACCGGCACGGCTGACGGCAGATTCAGCCCCAATGCTCCCTGCACCCGTGCACAGGCAGTGACCTTCCTGTTCCGGGCGTCCAAGGCGTCCGCCGACGGTGCGCCTGCCTTCAGCGATGTGGCCGCCGATGCCTACTACGCCGAAGCGGTGAAGTGGGCCACGGACAACGGCATCACCAACGGCACAACGAGCTCCACCTTCAGCCCCGGCAGCGGCTGCACGAGAGCGCAGATCGTGACATTCCTGTGGCGGCTGTACGCGGAGAAGTAATCGCAATATATGTAAAGTGGACTCCCTTGACTGCAAAAGCGGTCAGGGGAGTCCCTTTCAACCTATAAAACGGATTCTCTGATGTGGGTTTGCGGCTTCGGCACCTGCTGTGTATGCCGCGGGTAAGCGGTTGATGTTTTAAAAATCGACTTGCCTAATACACGATCCGAAAGTAATCCAAATATGCTTTACTGGAGTGCTTTGTGCGTCAGTCCTCCAACTCCGACTCATGCTTGAGGATCGCGCCGGTGGCGGCGTTGATCTCGTAGTCATATTCCATATTGCCGGATTTGAACTCGACCTCATAGACGAGTATTCCATCTTCATTGTCCAGTTCGATATCCATGTCATACGCTTCATTTTCACTCACACCTGCGTGATTCAGGGCAATAGATTTTGCCTTGGCGTAGCCAATGTTCTGCGCTGTTCCGGACGGATCGGGCTTCTGATCAGAGGGCTTCGTTGTCTCATTTGGCGTGGAAGCAGTGGTCAGCAAGTCCTTCTGTCCGCTGAGCACTTTCCCCGTGTAAGCGTCCACCAGATACTCGAACTCGCCCCATGCCGTGTGCAGCTCCACCTCGTAGTGGGCGAGAGATTCGTCCAGTTCGGAATCGACCTCCGCTGTGACGGAGTCCAGCGCCGTTGTTCCGGCATACTCCTCCGCAGCGGTACGGGCTGCATCCATACCGATCGGCATGGCGGGCGCGCCCGCCTCGGCGAGGTCCTTGAGCTCTTCGACCGAGAGCTTTGCCAGTTCGTCAAACTTGAGTGCGGAGTTGAGTGCGAGCACGTGGTTCACCAGCGCCGCTTTTCCGGTGGAAATGTTGTTTTCCCGGGCCTGCTGTTCCCGCCCTGCGTCCTGCGTGAGCGTCTGCGTCAGGACGGCGGCCTTTGCTGCGCTTGTCTGCAACACGCCGTCCACGGTGCTGGTCAGCTCGCGCTGGAGCTTTTCCGCACGGGCGGTATCCTTGTCCTCCACCGAGATCATGATGGCGGAGGAAATGCTGTCGAGATAACCGTTGCGCACGAGGCTTCCCACGATGGCATTTACCGCCACATCGAGCTTCGCGCCCTTGAGGTCAGCCCCATTGCTCATATCCGCAAGGATGGCTTTTGCATCCTCGTTGAGCGGCGTACAGACGAGAACCTTTTCGCTCCGGTTCACCTTCAGCTCAATGCTGGGGTTCACATCCAGCGACACCACGGACGCCACCGCGTTCGCTCGCTGGTAGAACACGCCTCCGCCGCCAAGCAGCATTACAGCAAGGCAGGCGGCAATGAGCGATGTCCATTTTCTCTTTATCGTTTTCTTTGTCGTCATGGGAATGACCGTTCCTTTCCGCTCTTCACAGCGGGAGAGAACGCCGTCCACGTCGTTCGGCGCGGTCTTTTCGATTGCCGCGGCCAGACGCTGCTCCATTTTTTCATTGGTCATTTGGCGTCGTCTCCTTCCAGAAAGCTGCGCATCTTTTTCAATGCTCTGTGATATTTCGACAGGACGGTGGGAAGCGGCAGCTCAAGAAGCGCCGCGATCTCCCGGTGCTTCAGGCCCGTAACGGCGTGGAGCAGCACGATGCGCCGCTCCTCGTCAGTGAGGCTTGCCAACGCGCCTTGCAGCAGTGCGCGCTCGTCGGCGTCCAGTCCGCACTCCCGCGCGGGAATGGCGTCCCATTCCTCCTTACTGAGGGCGGCATGGCGTTCCTCCCGCCGCAGGCGCATCAGGCACAGGTTTCGGCACACGGCCAGCAGCCAGCCCATAGGCGATCCGGTGAGTCGGTACTGCTCCGCGCGGTCCCACACCTGCACATAGACGTCCTGTGTGAGATCCTGTGCGTCGTGCGCGTTTTTGAGGTAGGACAGCGCTAAGCCGTACACCGCCGATCTCGTGCGCTGATACAGCTCCGCCAGCGCTTCACGCTCACCGCCGGCAATGTGAATCAGCAACTGCTGCAGCTCGTGCCGATCCTCTGCCGGAGCATATTCGGTTGTCATCAGCATACTGAGCATAGGCTTCCATCTCCTGTCATCCGTGTAATGCCCGGAAAGGACGATTTATTGCATGAGATTTTTATTTTTTATGATTCTTCAAGTTCAAATTGCCAGTTCTTTTCTGCTGACATAGCTGCACCTCGCTTCTTGCTTAATATGCAATTCTAAAATAATCCAAATACGCTTTATACTTATCCTGTGCGGTCAGGCAGGTATCTGTCAGATAGCCCTTTTCATTGCCCCATTCCTTTAGTCCACGGTAATAGAACATCTTCAGATCGTCCTCAATGATGAACGGAACGATATTGTATTTCAGACACTCCTTAAACATAATCAATCTGCCCACACGACCGTTGCCGTCCTGGAACGGATGAATCCGCTCAAACTTCACATGGAAGTCCAGAATATCCTCAAAGGTCTTTTTTTCCTTGGCGTTGTATTCCGTCAGCAAGGCCTTCATTTTATCGGCAACTTCCTCCGGAAGGGCTGTATCTCTGCCGCCGACTTCATTCGGGAGTTTCTTATACTCGCCAACAGCAAACCAATCTTTTCTGGAATCGCTGGTGCCGTTTTTCAAAACCAAGTGAAGTTCTTTGATGAACTTCTCCGTCAGAGCTGCTTTTGCATGATCAATAATCATGTCAATGCAGCGGAAGTGATTTGCTGTTTCGATCACGTCATCCACATTCAGCACTTCTTTTTCTACGCCGATGGTGTTGGTTTCAAAGATATATCGGGTTTGATCGCGTGTCAGGCGGCTTCCTTCCATATGGTTGGAATTGTATGTCAATTCGATCTGTGTTTTATGGTAGATCCCACCGGAACATTTACTTGCCTTCTGTTCTTTCAGAATATCCAACAGAGTAGTCGGTTTATCTTTTCTTTTGTTGGTACGCTCCGGCTTTTCTGCGTTTTCCGGAATGTTCCATGCCTTGCCGGTAAGAAACGCACCGTTCACACGCCCCTGGGCGCAGTAATTTCTAACACTGCGCTCGGACACATCCCATTTTTTCGCTATTTCAGCAACTGAAAGATATCGCATCCATGATCCTCCACCATAAAATCCATCAAAAAACCACGTTAATCTATTACATAGTATACCATGCCATCGGCAAAAATATCAATAGCATTCAAAACGAAATTGTTGCACTTTTTGCCGACACAGGAAATGCTGCTTCTGGATATAGAAATCCGGACTCCATCGAAAATGAAGTCCGGTAAGATATTATCTATAAACTTGACCTCGATCTCAAAATTTTTGTCACATCGAGACTCACTGGTGTAGTAGTGGTGTAGTAGCACTACCTTCAAGCCTGAAAAACCTTGATATTACAGGGGATTTTAGAGATTTCTGCAAATAATGCCGTGACACACAAAAAGCAGTTTTGCCAAAACGCAATTCCTCTTATGAGAAATATAAAAATCCGGAATGGGAGCCGCTGCTTATCGGGCGGCCGTGTTCTCCACCATCAGCCTGCGGCGGTCACGCTCCAGATAGATCAAATGGATCAGGAAAGTCAGGAGCCAGCTGACCGGATAGGACCAGTACATGCTCTCCACGGTGCCCACCGCTTCAAACACGGTGTACCGCCAGACCACCCGCAGCAGACACGCGCCGATGAGGGTGGTGACGGTGGGATTCATGGAGTGACCAAGTCCCCGGAGGGTGCCGCAGGCCGTTTCCATCAAGCCGCCGACCCACTGGAACCGGCTGAGGGCCAGCACCCGGACCACACCGGCGGCGATGACCGCGTCGTAGGCCGGATCGGTGGACTGGACGTACAGTCCCAGCAGGGGCGCCTGAAAGATCTGGGCCAGTGTGCACAGCACAATGCCCAGCCCTGTTGTCAGGGCCAGATTGATCCGAAAGACCCGCACGGCCCGGCGGGGATCGGAGGCCCCGATACTCTGGCCGGTGAAGGTGATGGCGGACTGATAGAAGGTGTTCAGCGCGGTGTGGATGAAGTTCTCAATGCCGGAGGCGGCGGAGCTGCCTGCCATGACCACGGAGCCGAAGGAGTTGATGGCGGACTGGATCATCACGTTTGAGGCGGAGAAGAGAACGCCCTGCAGCCCGGCAGAGAAGCCCAGCCGCAGCATTTGGCCCGTCCGGTCCGGATACAGCCGGATCTTCCGCAGATCCAGACGGCACGGCCCCCGGAAGGTACACAGGCGGACCGTCACCAGCACCGCGGAGAGGAGCTGAGAGACGGAGGTGGCAATGGCCACGCCGGCCACGTCCAGAGGGATGACCACCACTAACAGCAGATTCAGCGCGACGTTCAGCGCGCCGGAGACGATCATGAACAGCAGGGGATAAAAGGTGTCGCCCACCGCCCGCAGCAGGGCACTGCCGAAGTTGTAGACCACCAGAGCAGGGACGCCTAAGAAGTAGATTCGCAGATACAGCACCGACAAAGGCAGAACGTCCTCCGGGGCGTCCGCCCAGCGCAGCAGGGGGGTGGAGAGCAGAAGCCCGCACACGCAGGCCAGCAGTCCGAGAATAACGCTCAGCAAGGCGGCACAGTGTACCGTCCGGAACAGACCCCTGTCATCCTGGGCGCCAAAGTCCCGGGCGGCCATGTAGTTCGCGCCGATGGAGACGCCGTTGAACAGCGTGATGATGAGGAAAATAATAGAGGTGGTGGAACCGACGGCCGCCAGAGAAGCGTGGCCCGCATAGCGGCCCACGATGATGGAATCCGCCGTGTTGTACGCCAGTTGCAAGATCCCCGTCAGCATCAGCGGAATGGAAAAGCGAAGAATAGCGGGAAGCAAAGGCGCTTCCCGGGAATACCCAGTTTGTTTCAACATGTTTCCTCCCATTCGATCCGGCGGATGCCGAAGCTCCGCCAGCTAAAGATGAGTATTGCAGAAAGGGCGGAGCTTGTCAATAGCCGGGGAAAGAGGGGGAAGCGCCGCAGAAATGGCCGTATCGGCAGATGAACGCCGTATTGACAGGAACGGGCGCGGCCCCTATAATTGTCCGTGAGAGAAATACAACCGGAAAATCGGAAGTTTGTGAAGGAGGTCCTATGAGACTGATTCGTGCGAGAGATTATGACGACATGAGCCTGAAGGCGGCGAACATCATCGCCGCGCAGGTGTCCCTGAACCCCAAGAGCGTGCTGGGCTTAGCAACAGGCTCCACCCCCATCGGCACCTACCGCCATTTGGTTGAGTGGTATCAGAAGGGCGAGCTGGATTTCGGGAAGGCGGTTTCCATCAATCTGGATGAATACTGCGGCCTGTCCGGGGACCATCCCCAGAGCTACCGCCGCTTCATGCGGGAGAATCTGTTTGACCATATCAATATCCCGGCGGACAGAAGCTTCCTGCCGGACGGCACCCAGACCGACAGCGCTTTGGAGTGCGCCCAGTATGACCGGATCATCGAGGAGCATAACGGCATCGACTTGCAGCTGCTGGGCATCGGCCGCAACGCTCACATTGGCTTCAACGAGCCGGACAGCTGCTTTGCCTGCGGCACCCATCAGGTGACCCTGACGGAGAGCACCATCGCCGCCAACACCCATTTCTTTGAAAACGAGGCGCAGGTGCCCCGGCAGGCGTACTCCATGGGTATGCAGGCCATTATGCAGGCCAAGCGGGTCCTGCTGATCGCCAGCGGCGCGGACAAGGCGGAGGCCATCCGGAACAGCTTCTTCGGCCCCGTGACGCCTCAGGTCCCGGCGTCGATCCTGCAGTTCCACCGGGATGTCATCGTCATCGCCGACGAGGCGGCTCTGGCAGACTCCCCGGCAGAGGCGTAAGTGAACCGCTGCCCGTTAAGAGGGCGGTAAACATATAGAGCTTCCCGGCCGGCAGTCAAACTGTCGGCCGTTTTTTCGTGCAGACGCTGTTACGCACAGGCGTGAGCCGTGGGAAACACCGTGTCACCGGCGGCGGTGGATACTTTGGGCGCCGCTGCTTGCACCTGCGGATAGATTACCATATTCTAGATGCAAAACGGTGAACTGACCGTTGAATTTTTCTTTGTTTTCCCTATATGAGTATGGTAAAATACAAGGGAAACAGAACGCACGAGTGGACCCTTTCTCTAAAAGGAGCGAATGATGGCAGGACTGACCAATATTAAAAATCAAGCGCTGACGGAGCGCATTGAGGACCATCTTTTCCAGTATATTCTGGATGAACGTCTGGCGGTGGGCGCAAAGCTGCCCAATGAATATGAGCTGGCGGACCGGTTCGGCGTCAGCCGGGGAACGATCCGGGAAGCGGTGAAGCTGCTGGTATCCCGTGGAGTTTTGCGGGTCAAGCACGGCTCCGGTACCTATGTGGCATCGCTGATGCCGCTGAAAGCCGATCCGCTGGGCTTGGACGCCATTGAGGACCGGATCCAGCTGGCGCTGGACCTGACGGACGTGCGGCTGATGCTGGAACCGGCGATCGCGGAGCTGGCCGCCCGGAACCGCACAGAGGAGGAGGCCCAACGGCTGACGGAGTACTGCGACGCTGTGCGGAGAAGGATTCAGGCGGGAGAGGATTACCTGATCGAGGATATGCGGTTTCACTGGTATCTTGCGAAATGCTCCCACAACATGGTGGTGGAGCCGCTGATGCCCATTATTGACGCGGCGGTGGTCTCCATCGCCAATATCACTCGCAAGGAACTGCTGACCGCGACAGTCGATACTCATCAGGAGATCCTCAACGGCGTTCTGGATCAGGACCCCCAGGCGGCCCGGGCGGCCGTGGCCCTGCATTTGGAGATGAACCGGATCGTGATCAAGCACGCGCAGAAGCGGTCTAAGGAAACAAAATAATATCTATGGAAGCTGCTTTAGGATGTATGGTTCCAAGGCAGCTTCCTTTTTCGGTTGAAGTCATCGGATGACTTTTCCTTGACCTTTTACAGAAAAACCAAACTTTTTAACAGAAACGCCCCATATCTTTACGGTCTTTCACCGGATTGTGCAAATTTTTGAAAAATTTCTACAAAAAAGTAGAAAGCGTTTTTGATGACTTGTAATACCTCTTTCGAGATTTTATAATGCAGGCAGATAGCAAAAAAGGGAGCTGCCGGCGCTCCCGCATTGCGCAACTACAAAATTCTGATATACGGAATACAGGAGGAACTGCCTTATGTACCGCAGTGAACATATTTTGAAGGGCCTGAGCAACCAGTACTACCGCGCCACCTACAAGTCCATGGGCTTTACCACCGAGGACCTGAAGCGCCCCATCATCGGCATCGCCAACGCGTGGAGCGAATGCGTTCCCGGTCACTATAACCTGCGTCAGGTCGCCCAGCGGGTGAAGGACGGCATCTACCGGGCTGGCGGCACTCCCATCGAGTTCGGCGTGATCGGCGGCTGCGACGGTATGGGCCAGGGACATGACGGCATGCACTTCATTATGCCCTCCCGTGAGCTGATCGCCAACTCCATCGAATCCATGGCCCAGATCAACCTGTTTGACGGTCTGGTGCTGCTGGGAAGCTGCGACAAGATTGTTCCCGGTATGCTGATGGCTGCCGCCCGTCTGGACATTCCCTGCATCTTCCTGCCCGGCGGCCCCATGGAGGGCGGCGTGGAGTTCGATGGCCGTCAGGCCGACCAGACCTCCAGCACCGAGGCTTACGGTATGCTCTCCGCCGGTAAGATCACCGAGGAGGAGTATGTCTCTCTGGAGAACACCGCCTGCCCCGGCTGCGGCTCCTGCTCCTATCTGGGCACCGCCAACACCATGTGCGCGCTGGCCGAGGCTCTGGGCATGACCCTGCCGGACGGCGGCACCGCCCCCGCCACCTCTGCTGTCCGTATGATGAAGGCGGAGGAGACCGGTGTGAAGATCATGGAACTGGTGGAGAAGAACATCACCGCCCGTCAGATCATTACCGACGGTGCTGTCCGCAACGCCATCAAGGCCTGCCTCGCCATGAGCGGCTCCACCAACGCTGTCATGCACCTCACCGCCATCGCCTATGAGGCGGAGCTGGGCATCAAGGTGCTGAACGAGTTTGACACCCTCTCCGACACCACGCCCCAGCTTGCCAAGATGAACCCCGCCTGCAAGTACAGCATCGTGGATTTCTATAAGGACGGCGGCGTGCCCCGCCTGATGGAAAACCTCCAGTCCATGCTGGAGACGGACGTTATGACCGTCACCGCCCACACGCTGGCAGAGAATATCCGTGACCACAAGTACCTCTATCCCGCTACGGGCCTTGTCAACCACACGCTGGACGATCCCTTCGGCTACACCGGCGGCGTGGCAGTGCTGCGGGGCAATCTGGCTCCCGACACCGGTATCACCAAGCCCGGCGCATTCGACAAGAGCCTGCATCATTTCAAGGGCGAGGCCATCTGCTTCGACTCTGAGGAGGCCGCCGAGGAGGCCATTCTGGCCGGTAAGGTCCATGACGGTCATGTGGTGGTCATCCGCTACGAGGGCCCCAAGGGCGGCCCCGGTATGCGCGAGATGTACAAGGCCATGAAGTACCTCTATGGCCGCGGCCTGTCCAAGACCACCGCACTGATCACCGACGGCCGGTTCTCCGGCACCAACAACGGCTGCTTTGTGGGCCATATTTCTCCCGAAGCCGCTGAGGGCGGCCCCATCGCCATCGTCCATGACGGCGATCTGGTGGAGATCGACGTGGACAGCAAGAAGCTGGAGCTGCTGGTGCCTCAGGAGGAGATCGAGGCCCGTCTGAAGCAGTGGAAGCGTCCCGAGCCCAAATTCAAGAAGGGCTGGCTGGGCCTGTACTGCAAGCTGGCTGCCTCCGGTTCCGAGGGCGGCGTCATGAAGTTTGACCATCTGTAATTTGAATTAGGAGGAGAAACCGACTATGGATGGAGTTACCGTTTCCGTTCTGGGCGCATTGGTGGCCCTTGCCGTTGCCATTGTGCTGATCCTGAAAAAAGTACAGCCTACCTATGCCATGATTTTCGGCGCCGTAATCGGCGGTCTGGTAGGCGGCGCCGGGCTCACCGGCACAGTTAGCTTTATCATCTCCGGCACGCAGGGCATCGTCTCCGCGATCATCCGTATCGTTACGGCCGGTATTCTGGCCGGCGCGCTCATTGAGAGCGGTGCGGCTGAACGCATTGCCGAGTCCATCATCAATAAGATGGGTGCCAAGCGGAGCCTGATCGCCATCACGCTGGCCACATGGCTGCTGACTACCGTGGGCGTGTTCGGCGACGTGGCCTGCATCACCGTGGCTCCTATTGCTCTGCAAATGGCTCGCCGGGCGGGTTATCACAAGATGGGCGTGCTGATGGCGCAGCTGGGCGCCGTCCGCGCGGGCAACGTCATGAGCCCCAACCCCAACGCTATCGCGGCCGCCGAGGCCTTTAATCTGCCCCTGACCTCCATCATCGCCGTGGGCGTCATCCCCGCCGTCACCGCGCTGATCGTGACCTCTCTGCTGGCAAAGCGCCTGTCTATGCGGGGCACGGAGATCACCGAGGCTGACATCGGCGGCGAAGCCGCGCAGCATAAGGATTTGCCTCCCCTGTGGGCGGCACTCAGCGGTCCCGTTGTCACCATCGCCATCTTGCTGCTGCGTCCCATTGCCGGGATCACCATCGATCCCCTGATCGCCCTGCCGGTAGGCGGCATCGTGGGCGCTATCGCCATGGGCAAGGCCCGGGACATGGGCCACTACTTCAATGCCGGCCTCGCCAAGATGAGCGGCGTTGCCATGCTGCTGGTTGGCACCGGCGCTCTGTCCGGCATCATCTCCAATTCCGGATTGAAGGACGTGATCATTTCCTTCATTGAGACTCTGGGCCTGCCCGGCTTCATGCTGGCCCCCATCTCCGGTATGCTGATGGGCGCGGCTACCGCCTCCGCCACAGCCGGACCCTTGCCAGCCAGATCTTTGGGCCTACCGTGGTGGCCAGCGGCGTAACACCTCTGGCAGCTGCCGCCATGACCCACGCGAGCTGCTTCGTCTTTGACGGTCTGCCCCACGGCTCCTTCTTCCATGTCAGCGCCGGCGGCGTCAACATGGAGATCAGCGAGCGGCTGAAGCTGCTGGGCTACGAGGCCATCAACGGCCTTGCCATGATGGCCGTCAGCACACTGGTGTTCGGCGTGCTGAAGCTGGCCGGCTGACCGGGAGGATTTCTATGGCAAAGATCATCGCGCCTGTTGTCACGATCTTCAACGAAGAGGAAAAGCCCGACTACGCAGGCAACAAAAAAGTCATTGATTTTCTGATCGAGGGCGGGCTGGACGGCATTCTTGTGCTGGGCTCCGCCGGAGAGTTCCCGGATCTGAACGAGCAGGAGCGTCTGGACTTCTTCCGCTTCTATGCGGAGTATGTCAACGGACGGGTGGAGCTGCTGGCCGGCACCGGCTGCATCCGCTACGCCGATACGCTGGCCCTGTCCAACGCGGTGTATGAGCTGGGCTACACGCCCATGGTCATCAGCCCCTACTATTTTGAGATGGATCAGGAAAAGCTGTTCGTCTACTATGACCGTCTGGCCAAGGACGTGAAGGGGGACCTGTATCTTTACAACTTCCCGCCCCGCACCGGACATTCCATCGCTCCGGAGACGATCCGCCGCCTGATCGACGTGAACCCCAACATCATCGGGCTGAAGGATTCCGTGTCCACCCCCGGCCACACCAATATGGTGTGCCGGGCGGTAGAGGGGAAGCCCTTCACCGTCTACTCCGGCTTTGACGACCAGTTCCTCAGCAACATCGCCAACAACGGGGGCGGCGGGTGCATCGGTGCGCTGTCTATCATCGTGCCGGAGATCTGGAGCAGTTTGGTGAAGGCTGCCAACGAAAGGGACTTTGATCGCACCTTCGCCCTGTACCACCTGATCCAGAAGTTGATGCCCATTTACGATATGGACACAAACTGCTCCCTGATCCTCAAAAAGCTGCTGGTGCACCGGGGACTGGAGATCAGCGACCGGGCCGTTTGCCCCTTCAACCAGATGAACACCGCCATTTATCAGAGCGCCGCGAACCTGCTGGACAGCGTGTTGGCTGAATACCGGTCCATGCGCTGACGGGGAAACCGATTTGAGGCTGGTCCCTCAGCCGACAAATACAATAACAGTAAAAGGGCAGGGG
>ENA-OPXG01001026-OPXG01001026.1-human-gut-metagenome-genome-assembly--contig:-NODE-1026-length-14896-cov-3.819015_pt1 | contig 14896 bp, 10 predicted proteins | sample MGYA00241519_ERZ502030 | MGnify/ENA primary metagenome ERZ502030 (study PRJEB25962, sample SAMEA2041937) | human gut metagenome | biome: human gut; feature: human-associated habitat; material: faeces...
CGAGGCTGCCCATGCCGTCTTCGCTGGGGAAGCCGTCAATGACATAGAGGGGTTCGTTGCTTTGCGTGATGGAGATGCCGCCGCGCACACGGATTGAAATACCGGCTCCGGGGGCACCTTCAGACTGAGTGATGTTTACGCCGGCTACACGCCCTGCCAAGGCTTGTGCCACGTCCGAGGTGGGAGTCTGCATCAAGTCTTCGCTTTTGACGGACACAACGGAGCCGGTCAGGTCGCTGCGCTTGGACGTACCGTAACCGATAACCACGACTTCATCCAACACCTGATTGTCCGGTAGCAGGGTTACATTGATTTGTTTTTTTCCTTTCACCGGAATTTCTTGTGATTTCATTCCGATATAAGAAAATAAAAGTACTGCTTTCGACGGATTCTCTACCTTTAGGGCATATTTACCATCAATGTTGGTGATGGTACCTACCCCATCCTGCCCTTTGATAGTGACATTGACACCGATAACTTCCAAACCTTCATTGTCCACAACCTTACCGGTGATAGTAAGGCTTTGCGCATGAATGTGGCAAGCAGTGAAAAGACAAGCTAGCAACAAGAGAATTTTCTGCATGTTTTTCATAATTCAGTTTACTATGTTTTTAAACTCGTTATTTTCCGCTAAATAACAACATTTCCGCTTATCAGGCTTTTTTTTGTGTGTTTTTTCTATTATATGGTGTTGATTAGACTTTTGTTTGTGTAGATATGCCTTTGTTTCTGTGCAATATATATCCAAACAAGGGGACATCCGTTTATTGTAATGGGAAAAATATCGTAAAACTATACTTTTTTCTCGCCGTCATACCACCGTCTTACTTCTATTTGTTCTTAATGTGAACGATTTTATCGTTACCCCTAACAAAAAAATGTCTCATCTCAATCATCCTGATATAAAATCAAGATAATTCAGATAAGACACACTAAATCTATAAGAAAAGCTATCAATGATAACTAAATTTCCAAATCACGTATTTCTTCTATTGCCAGACCTGTTATCTGTGAAATAGTATTAATAGGAATATTCAAAATTTTCATATTACGTGCTGTTTCTTTTTTTTCTTCCGCACGACCTTCCGCACGCCCCTCGGCACGGCCTTCCGCACGACCTTCCGCACGTTCTGTTAATATATTATCTTTCAATATTACAATATTATCCAAATGACGATAATATGCTTCAAGTTCAGTTTTCGTCATTTTATCGAGTTTCAATCGTTCACGGGCCTCCGTCAAACCGGGAGCAGTAGCACTATCAGGAATATCACCTGTATTCAGATAGCCAATCCATTCTTCCAACGGGCTCTTGGCAACCTGATTAAAGTCATTCACCTTTAGTATATAATATTCAGGATAAAGCTGGCTGACAGCATCGACCTTAAACGTCTGTTTTTGGAACGGAGTCAACTCCAGTACATCATTCTGATGAATCCCTCTGAATTCCGTTTTACCATGATATACTATATCCTTTCCATTGCCTAATGAAAAATAGACAATATTGACGCTATACACTTTACGTACTTTATCATAACCTTCTCCACGATTGATGTACTCGGTCACCAATTTAGAAGTACCAAACAACATACGTTGGAAATAAGCATACTCATTGTTATTCTGAACTTCAATCAGAATAAGTTCTCCTTTAGAGTTCTCCGCAAGCATATCAACACGATTATACTTATCAAACTCATCTTCTTGATTACCCTCACTTTCCAACAATTTCTGAATGACAATCTTTTCATTGAGAAGAGTAGTCAGAAAGCCTTCAAGAACTGCAAAATTGGCTTTATTACGCAATAAGCGTTTCATAGCCCAATCGAAACGAATATAATTACTGGCCATAGGTTCGCCTCCTTTCCCATTTTCTTTTTTCATGCAAACAAAGGTAAGCAGAAAATGTTTAATATCAAGTATATATATCCGATAAAATGGTTCATCCAGCCTTAATATATACGACCGAACGTCCTGAACCATATTTTTTCAAAATTCCTTTTTCAATAAATGCATTAATATCCTGCAATGCCTGTGTTTTTGTCTTTCCAACAAGTAAGGCATAATCTTGCCGATTAATACATGGATTCTTTTCCAAGAATTTATTAAGTCGCTGCAAGCACTTTTCTTCTGCCAATAGATTCTTCACACGAAAAGGCGAATGATAACGTTGTAATACCAATTCAGTCTCAATATCCTTCTTAAACTGACGGTTGATTCTCAAATTAATATCTTTAAGAGATACTGACGGTGAACGCAAGTCTTTTGAATCAGTCACTTCTTTGTTCACACTCAAAGAAAGAGTAAAATAGCCAATATCACCCAATTCAACGGAAAATCCCTTCAAAAGCAAATGTCTCAATTCTTTCGAAATAGCTTCTATGACACCCACCACTTGTGCATGAGGCATATGCTGAAATGCAGTCACTTGTTCTACAAATTCTTCGGCTGTATAACTTCCCTTCAAAACGACACGTGCATGCAAAGGTTGTTCTTCCCCACTTTTTGTGAGATCGGGAGTCTCATAAAGATCATAATTTACACTCATTATCTATTAGTATTTCATTAGGAAAGATTAAACTCCACTTCCCTATTATTAATTATTTATCATGCTATTGAATCTTCGTTCGACTTAAGTCAAGCGATAGTTTTAGTTAAGTCAAGCGATAGTTCAACTTAAGTCAAACGAAAACCAACTTACTAATGAGACAAATGTACGTAGAATATAGAGAAACTAACCTATACCAATTGATATTTTATTTCCTGCAATAAAATGTAAATCTTAAGATTTTATTAAATTCTCCTTATATTATAAGGTAGGGAGAATCTTTTTTTTTACTTTTGTCCCCGAATATTGTGGTACAAGCCATTATAAAAGAAAGAATTATGCAGAAAAACCTTGTCATTGTCGAGTCTCCGGCAAAAGCAAAAACGATTGAAAAGTTTCTTGGGAAAGATTTTAAAGTCCTTTCTAGTTACGGACATATACGTGATCTGAAGAAAAAAGAATTCAGCATCGACGTAGAGAAGAATTTTACACCCAGCTACGAAATTCCGGCAGACAAAAAGGCTCTGGTTAACACGCTGAAGACAGAAGCTAAAGACGCAGAAACCGTATGGCTCGCATCCGATGAGGACCGCGAAGGAGAAGCGATTGCCTGGCATCTTTATGAGGTCTTAAAACTAAAACCGGAAAACACAAAACGAATCGTATTTCATGAAATTACGAAAAGCGCTATCTTAAAAGCGATTGAACAACCACGAGACATAGACCTCAATCTCGTAAATGCACAGCAAGCACGACGGATTCTGGACCGTATCGTAGGTTTCGAACTCTCGCCCGTGCTTTGGAGAAAAGTGAAACCGGCACTTTCTGCCGGACGTGTTCAGTCAGTTGCTGTCCGCCTGATCGTTGAACGTGAACGTGAAATACATGCTTTCCAAACGGAAGCTGCTTATCGTATCACTGCCGTATTCCTCGTTCCGGATACGGACGGAAAACTGGTGGAAATGAAAGCTGAACTGGCTCGCCGTATCAAAACAAAAGAAGAAGCAAAAGCTTTCCTCAACGCATGTCAGGGAGCAAGCTTTGCTATCGACGATATCACTACCCGCCCGGTCAAGAAAACACCTCCTGCTCCGTTCACAACATCTACGTTGCAACAGGAAGCCGCACGTAAACTGGGATATACCGTAGCGCAGACCATGATGCTCGCGCAACGCTTATACGAATCGGGATTCATCACTTATATGCGTACGGACTCTGTCAACCTCTCGGAATTTGCGACAGCAGGTAGTAAAGACGCTATCATTAAAATGATGGGCGACCGTTACGTACATCCCCGCCATTTCGAAACAAAGACTAAGGGTGCACAAGAAGCTCATGAGGCCATCCGTCCTACCTATATGGAAAACCAGTCCATTGAAGGAACAGCACAGGAAAAGAAACTGTACGACTTGATATGGAAACGTACCATTGCCTCACAAATGGCAGATGCGGAACTGGAAAAAACAACTGCTACCATAACAATAAGTGGCAGCAGCGATGTATTTACAGCCATCGGTGAAGTGATTAAGTTTGACGGATTCCTGCGTGTATACCGTGAATCTTATGACGATGACAACGAACAGGAAGATGAGAGCCACCTGCTTCCTCCTCTGAAAAAAGGCCAGAAGTTGGAACACGGCCCTATCACCGCAACAGAACGTTTCACCCAACGTCCTCCACGCTATACGGAAGCAAGTCTTGTACGCAAGTTGGAAGAACTGGGTATCGGACGTCCGTCTACGTATGCACCTACTATCTCTACCATCCAGCAACGCGAATATGTGGAAAAAGGTAATAAAGACGGGGAAGAACGGCAGTTTAATGTCATGACATTGAAAGATCGTCAGATTAAGGATGAAAACCATACTGAAATTACCGGTGCAGAAAAGGCGAAGTTATTCCCGACAGACACCGGCACTGTGGTAAATGATTTCCTTACCGAATATTTCCCGGACATTCTGGATTTCAACTTTACCGCCAGCGTAGAAAAGGAATTTGACGAGATTGCAGAAGGAGAAGTGAAATGGACTTCTATCATGAAGAATTTCTATGATAAGTTCCATCCGTCTGTAGAAAACACATTGGCTATCAAGACGGAACATAAAGTAGGCGAACGTATTCTGGGAGAAGAACCGGGAACAGGTAAGACTGTTTCTGTTAAGATTGGTCGCTTCGGTCCTGTTGTACAGATTGGTACTGTAGAAGATGAAGAAAAACCACGCTTTGCACAAATGAAAAAAGGTCAATCCATGGAAACCATCACTTTGGAAGATGCACTGGAATTATTCAAATTACCTCGTACACTGGGCGAATATGAAGGAAAATCAGTCAGTGTAGGCGTAGGCCGTTTCGGTCCGTATGTCCTGCATAATAAGGTATATGTATCGCTCCCGAAAACACTTGACCCGATGGAAATTACTTTGGAAGAGGCAGAACAGTTGATTCTGGAGAAACGCCAGAAGGAAGCGGAACGCCACATCAAGACGTTTGAAGAGGAGCCGGAACTTGAGATTCTGAATGGACGTTACGGACCTTATATTACCTATAAGGGTTCCAATTATAAAATACCTAAAGATATCGTCCCGCAGGATTTGAGTTTGGCTAGCTGTTTGGAACTCATCAAATTGCAAGATGAAAAAGGACCAGCGACCACAAAAAAAGGACGATTCGCAAAAAAGAAATAAAAAAAAACAGAAAAAGAGCAAATTATATAATTAAATGTATATATTTGCTCTTTATCTATTTAATACACAAACTTATGAAGCAAACAAATTTAAAGTATTTAATGATAGGAGCACTTATCATATCTTCCATCAGTTGCATGGACAAAGAGCGTGACTTATCCTGGGAGAGAAGACATATGCCAAAAGAAGCATACTTCGACTTCAACATGACCCAAGCTGTTGCTTTGGATATTGATTATTGTTTTAAAAGCGAAAATTATCGTGTCCTTTTTGATGTTTACGATCAAGATCCCATTGAATACTCAACTGACGGCACCGCGTCCAAAAAAGACATAGAGCCTATCTACCGCGCAGTTACAGATGAAGATGGCAAATTCAGCGGGGAGATGAATAATATCTCGGCGGACATCTCGGAAGTATGGTTATCATCGGATTATTTAGCTACCGTATCTCCTCTTAAACTAACGATTGACGAGAGTCATCGGCTTTTATTTAATCAAGATGCATATATCGCTGCCTTACATTCACAAACGGCATCAAAAACCAGAGGAGTGACCACGAACCAACATACCTATCTAAAAGAATGGAATGTTCTTCCCGATGCAGACTGGGATGACAGAGGAAGACCAACCAACCTGGAACCTAAAATAAATATACCGCCGGCAGACGTACTATACAACATCAAGTATGTTTTCCGAAAGGTTACAGTCAAAGATGAAAACGGTAAAAACAAGGTTATGAACATCAGTCAGAATTATCCGGAGTTTTTTGATGGTACCATTAAAATGACTTCAGATATTCCAATTGTTAACCCGACCGAAGTGAGCCTCGTATTTATAACCAGCTCTGCTGCATGGTACAATACAGTTGGATATTATACCTATCCGACCGATAATCCGCCCCAGAGCGCAAGTGATATAAAACAAATAATCGCATTTCCAAACACCTCTCCTATTTACAAGACTTTAGGAGCAGGAGCATTAGTGTGTGGCGAAGAAATAAAACTCAAATATTGGAATGAAGCTACACAAGAATACGAGGACAAATTTCCCGCCGGAGTCACAATTGGCTGGTGCCTGCAAGGTATGGGATTTAAGAGCAAACTCACCTCAGAAACAGATAAAGACAAAGTGGGTGATATTATAAAAGGTATGGGAGCACGCTACTCCACCAGGAATCTAAACACGAATAATACACAAAGAACCGTATCTCTCCGTGATTCCAAGTCCGGGCAGATTGTAGCGGTAGGATTTGAAGATAATACTGACTTTGATTATGCAGATGCCATATTCTATATTCATACGTCAGAAAAGAATGCGATTGACCCGACATTGCCTTCACTGCCTGAGGACCCCGAAGCAATCCCTGAGCAATATAAAATTTCTTATTCCGGCACACTGGCTTTTGAAGATTTATGGCCTAAGTTAGGTGATTACGATATGAATGACGTAATGGTAAAGTACACCAGTACCATGACCCGAAACGCTCTCGACAATCGCATTTACGAAATAGAAGACAAGTTTATCTTACAGCACTGTGGAGGTTATCTGCAAAACGGATTTGGATATCAATTCCACAAGCTCTCAAACAGCAATGTCAAGAGTGTAAAAATAACGGGGCCTGATGCCAATGGTTTATCAAGTTCTATATACATGGAAGGAAAAGAAACAGAGCCTGGACAGTCTCACCCAACCATTTTGTTGTATGACGACATGACCAAATTCAAAAACGTCACTGATGAATCAAAGAAAGAATATACTGTAACCATCACGCTTGATGGAGCCAGTGAGAAAGATGTGGTACCTCCTTACAATCCGTTTATCTTCATCTGTTCCAATGAGGGTAGAGGCAAAGAATTACATCTGATAAATTACCCCCCGACTGACAAAGCCGACTTATCAATACTGGGAACCGGAAAAGACATCTACAGACCGGAAGAAGGGATGTATTATGTTTCAGCAGACTTGATGCCGTTTGCTATCAATATGCCGGTAAGTAATCTCCCGGTTCCGGAGGAAGGGAAACGAATCGATCAATCATATCCTAAGTTCGCAGGATGGGTATCATCGAATGGAAAACAAAATAAAGATTGGTACAAATAAAGATTAATACGATTTAAATAAGAGCAGGCCGGATATTGGATGGGGAGAATAAAACATGCGGGGTTCCTTTTATATAAAAGAAACCCCGCAAAAGTATATTTTATTCAGAGAAAGTCTTACATTCTGGAAGGAACCTCGATACCCAGTAAATTCATTCCTAAGCGAATGACTTTAGCCACATTAGCAGACAGAGCGATACGGAATACTTTCACCGCTTCATTCTCTTCGCGCAGAATACTATAGTCATGATAGAACTGATTGTATTCTTTCACCAAGTCATAAGTATAATTGGCAATAATAGACGGGCTGTAATCTTCACCAGCTTGTTTTACAACAGCAGCAAAGTCGGCAACCATCTGAATCAACCCTTCTTCCTTCTCACTCAATTCAATACCAGCCGGAATCTGTTCAGGAATTGTGATACCTGATTCGGCAGCTTTCCGAAGTACAGACTGGATACGTGCGTAGGTGTATTGGATAAACGGACCTGTATTACCATTGAAGTCGATAGATTCTTTCGGATTGAATGTCATATTCTTACGGGCATCGACTTTCAGAATGAAATATTTCAATGCTCCCAGCCCCACAATACGGGCAATATCATCAGCTTCTTCCTGTGTCAAACCATCCAGTTTTCCAAGTTCTTGTGAAGTTTCTTTAGCAGTGGCAATCATTTCCTCCATCAAGTCGTCAGCATCAACTACCGTACCCTCACGGGATTTCATCTTACCTTCCGGCAGTTCCACCATTCCGTAAGAGAAGTGTACCAGACTCTTACCCCATTCGAAACCAAGTTTATCGAGCAAGATAGAAAGCACCTGGAAGTGATAGTTCTGTTCGTTACCTACTACATAAATCATCTTATTAATCGGGTAATCGGCAAAACGAAGTTTAGCCGTACCGATATCCTGTGTCATATAAACAGAAGTACCGTCACCACGGAGAAGGAGTTTATGATCCAGTCCTTCGGCAGTCAGGTCGGCCCATACGGAACCGTCTTCTTTCTTGTAGAAGAAACCTTTTTCCAGACCTTCCATAACCTTTTCTTTTCCTTCGAGGTAAGTATTGGATTCATAATAGATCTTATCGAAGCTGACACCCATCTTCTTGTAGGTTTCGTCGAATCCGGCATATACCCAATTGTTCATCATTTCCCACAATCCGCGTACTTCCGGATCACCGGCTTCCCACTTCACCAGCATTTCGCGGGCTTCCTGCATCAACGGAGATTCAGCTTCAGCCTTTGCCTTCGCCTCATCATCACTCATTCCCTGCGCTGTAAATTTAGCCATCAGCTCCTTTACTTCCGCTTTATAATGCTTATCGAAAGATACATAATAATCGCCTACCAGATGGTCCCCCTTCTTACCCGAAGTTTCAGGAGTTTCACCGTTTCCGTATTTCTTCCATGCCAGCATGGACTTACAGATGTGGATACCACGGTCGTTTACAATATTTGTTTTGACTACCTTATTGCCGTTTGCCGCTACAATGTTAGCCAATGCGTTGCCTAAAAGGTTATTACGCACGTGTCCCAAGTGAAGCGGTTTGTTTGTATTCGGAGAAGAATACTCAATCATCACCAATGGAGAAGCGTCAGTAACCTGCACCAAGCCGTACTGTTCATCTGCCTGGATTTCGTTCAGCAACTCAATCCATGTAGCCGATGCAATAGTCAGGTTCAAGAAGCCTTTTATCACATTAAACGCTGCTACAGCCGGATCGTTTACCTTCAGATATTCACCAATTTCCTGTGCCGTTTGTTCCGGGCCTTTTTTTGACATCTTCAGGAAAGGAAATACCACCAACGTCAAATGTCCTTCAAATTCTTTCTTCGTTTTCTGCAACTGCACCATCTTTTCAGGGACTTCCTGACCGTAAAGTGCTTTGAGTCCGCTGATAACGGACGCTACAAGTTTATCTTCTATCTTCATAATCAAGTTATTTCTTGCGCGCAAAGATACAAAAAAAGGAGACGCATCACGTCTCCTCTCTTAATTTCTTTCAACTATCTATCTTATTCAACAGCTGCAGATAATTCAGCACCAGCTTTAAATTTAGCTACTTTCTTAGCAGGAATAGTAATAGTTGCCTTTGTAGAAGGGTTAATACCAGTTCTTTCAGCTCTTTCGCTTACTGAGAAAGTACCAAAACCTACGAGAGATACTTTGTCACCAGCTTTCATAGCGTTAGTAACTGAAGTGATGAAAGCATCAAGTGCTTTTTTTGCATCGGCTTTGCTCATTTGAGCTTCGGCAGCCATTGCACTAATAAGATCAGACTTATTCATAATACGTAAAATGATTAATTAATATATATGTTACACAAAAGATTATCCCACAATGGATTGATTTCACAAATATAGCCGAACAAAACAACATATCAAATAAAAACATAAAAAAAACGCAGCAAATTATTGAAAAAGAGCTAATAGGAAGCATTTTTCATGCTTTAAAACAGAATTTATTCGTACTTTTGCGTCTATTATCTAAATATTCAGAAATTAAAATGATGCCAACTGTAACTAAAAACCTGATAATTATCAATGTACTAGTATTTTTCGGAACAATCGTAGCCCAACGTTACGGTCTGGATTTAACGAATTATCTGGGATTACATTTTTTCCTTGCAAGTGACTTTAATCCGGCGCAGCTAATCACTTATATGTTCATGCACGGCGGATTCAGCCACATTTTCTTTAATATGTTTGCCGTTTTTATGTTCGGACCGATTCTCGAACAAACCTGGGGCCCCAAACGTTTCCTCTTCTACTATATTCTATGCGGTATCGGTGCGGGACTTATTCAAGAAGGAGTACAGTATATTCAATATGTAACGGAACTTAGTCACTACGCACAAGTGAATATAGGTACAGGCGTTATCCCAATGGAAGAGTATCTGAACATGATGACTACCGTAGGTGCTTCGGGAGCCGTTTACGCCATATTGCTGGCATTCGGTATGTTATTTCCCAATAACCGGTTGTTTATCTTCCCGCTGCCTTTTCCTATCAAAGCGAAGTTCTTCGTTATAGGATATGCCGCAATTGAATTATGGTCAGGACTTGCCAATAGCGCCGGAGACAATGTCGCTCACTTTGCACATTTGGGAGGAATGCTGTTCGGATTGATCCTGATTTTGTACTGGAGAAAAAAAAGCAATAACAATGGGACATATTATAGCTGATTTAAAGGAGACATTCAGAAGAGGAAATATTTTTATCCAACTGATTTATATCAACGTAGGCATCTTTGTAATCGGCACGTTGATCAACGTTTTCTTGCGACTGTTTGAAGTAAGCACCCCCGATATATTCGGTATATTTGCCCTGCCGGCATCCTTTATCGGATTTATTCATCAGCCGTGGTCGTTATTTACTTATATGTTTATGCATGCCGGCATCCTGCATATTCTATTCAACATGCTTTGGCTGTATTGGTTCGGAAGTTTGTTTCTCTACTTTTTCTCGGCAAAACATTTAAGAGGTTTATACGTACTGGGAGGTATTTGTGGAGGGTTGCTGTATATGGTTGCCTACAATGTATTTCCTTTATTCAGCTCGCAAGTAGCGGGGGCAACATTAGTAGGAGCATCGGCCTCCGTGTTAGCCATCGTAGCTGCCACAGCTTATCGTGAGCCTAATTACAGGGTGCAACTTTTTCTTTTCGGTGCCATCCGTCTCAAATACCTGGCACTGATCGTTATCGGAATTGATGTATTGTCCATTACCTCAAGCAATGCCGGAGGACATATCGCCCACTTAGGCGGTGCCCTTGCAGGACTTTGGTTTGCCGCCAGCCTAAGCAAAGGAACTGATTTAACTTCCTGGATCAACTGGATTCTGGATGGTTTCATCTCCCTGTTTCAGAAAAAAACATGGAAACGGAAACCGAAAATGAAAGTACACTATGGCAACAGTGCTACCGGTCGTGAGAAGGATTATGATTACAACGCTCAAAAGAAAGCACAGTCTGATGAAGTAGACCGTATCCTGGAAAAACTAAAAAAATCCGGTTACGACAGTCTGACAACAGAAGAAAAGAAAAGCTTGTTCGACGCAAGCAAAAGATAAAAGAATGGAACATATTGGCAAATTTGTCACATATTTGATACTTGCTGTCAACGCTCTCTTTGTGGGAACGTTGATATTAAGTGCTTATAGCCCTTATCTTAACCCGAAAATAAATCCACTTGCCTCCAGTCTGGGACTTGCATTTCCGATATTCCTGACTATTAATCTAATTTTTATCGGTTTCTGGGCATTCGTCAATTACCGCTATGCTCTTTTGCCCGCCATTGGCCTTCTCATTTGTATTCCACAGATACGGACTTATATTCCTTTCAACTCCACCACTAAAACTATTCCGGAAGGAAGCATCAAAATCCTGTCGTACAATGTAATGAGTTTCAGCAATCTGGAGAAGAAAGGCGGAAAGAACCCGATATTGTCTTATCTTGCAGATAGCAATGCCGATATTATCTGTCTGCAAGAATATAACACTGCTACCAACAAAAAGTATCTGACAGAACAGGATGTAAAAAAAGCATTGAAGGCCTATCCTTACCAATCCATCCACCAGCAAGGAAAAGGAGATGTTCAGCTTGCCTGTTTCTCCAAATTCCCTATACTTTCGATACATCCTATCGAATATAAAAGCAATTATAACGGTTCCATGAGATATGTACTGAATGTGAATAACGACACTCTTACATTAATCAACAATCATCTGGAATCTAACAAACTCACCAAAGAAGACAGAGGGATTTATGAAGATATGATTAAAGACCCGAATGCCAGGAAAGTAAAAACCGGACTCAGACAGTTAATAAGAAAACTAGCGGAAGCATCGGCCATTCGGGCTTCACAAGCAGATTCCGTGGCGAGAGTCATTGCCGAAAGTAAATACCCGACAACCATCGTATGCGGTGATTTCAACGATGGTTCCATTTCGTACACACACCGCATCCTAACTCAAGAGCTGGACGACGCATTCACACAATCCGGCAAAGGTCTGGGGATCTCCTACAATCTGAACAAGTTCTATTTCCGCATAGACAACATCTTGATCAGTCCCAACCTGAAGGCCTACAATTGCACCGTAGACCGGTCTATCAAGGCATCAGACCATTACCCGATCTGGTGCTATATCAGTAAACGATGAGAACTGAAAACTCTAATAAAAAAACACTTATGATGATTAAAAAGACACTAACCATTTTAGCAGTAAGTTGTATGATGTACTCCTGTGCTACGAAAACAGAAAGCAATCCTTTCTTTACAGAGTTTCAAACCGAGTATGGTGTTCCTTCTTTTGACAAGATTGAATTAGAGCACTATGAACCTGCCTTTTTAAAAGGTATAGAAGAACAGAATCAAAACATCGAAGCCATCATCGAAAGTCCGGAAATTCCGACATTCGAAAATACGATTGTAGCTTTAGATAACAGCGCACCTATCTTAGACCGGGTAAGCGCCATTTTCTTCAATATGACAGATGCGGAAACTACTGATTCGCTGACCGCACTTTCCATCAAACTGGCACCGGTTCTTTCGGAACATAATGATAATATCTCCCTGAATGGGAAACTATTCAAACGGGTGAACGATGTCTACCAAAAGAAAGATTCATTGAATCTGACGTCGGAGCAAGAACGTCTGCTGGACAAGACTTATAAAAGATTTGTCCGTTCCGGAGCAAACCTTAGCGAAAAAGATCAAGCTCGCCTCCGCGAAATCAACAAGGAGCTTTCTACACTTGGTATCACTTTCAGCAACAATGTGTTGAATGAGAATAATGCTTTCCAACTTTTCGTTGACAAGGAAGAAGATCTGGCAGGATTGCCTGAATGGTTCCGCCAAAGTGCCGCTGAAGAAGCGAAAGCAGCCGGACAACCGGGAAAATGGCTGTTCACCTTGCACAACGCCAGCCGTCTGCCTTTCCTGCAATATTCAGAAAATCGCCCTCTCCGGGAGCAAATATACAAAGCCTATATCAACCGCGGCAACAACAACGATGGAAATGACAACAAGGAAAATATCCGCAAAATCGTTTCTCTCCGCCTGGAAAAAGCGAACTTATTAGGTTTCGACTGTTACGCAAACTTCGTCCTGGATGAAACCATGGCAAAGAACGCCAGCAACGTAATGAGCCTTCTGAACAATCTATGGAGCTATGCACTCCCCAAAGCGAAAGCAGAAGCTGGCGAACTCCAAAAGTTAATGGACAAGGAAGGAAAAGGAGAAAAGTTGGAAGCATGGGACTGGTGGTATTACACCGAAAAATTGCGGAAAGAAAAATACAATCTGTCAGAAGAAGATACAAAACCTTACTTCAAACTGGAAAATGTACGCGATGGTGCTTTCGCCGTAGCCAACAAATTATATGGCATCACCCTAAGCAAACTGGAAGGCATACCGACTTATCACCCGGATGTAGAAGTCTTTGAGGTGAAAGATGCAGACGGATCCCAGCTCGGTATCTTCTATGTAGACTATTTCCCACGTTCCGGGAAAAGCGGGGGTGCATGGATGAGCAACTACCGTGAGCAATGTGGAACAACCCGTCCGTTGGTATGCAATGTTTGTAGTTTTACCAAGCCGGTAGGCAACACTCCTTCTTTATTGACCATGGATGAAGTGGAAACCTTGTTCCACGAATTTGGTCACGCCCTGCACGGACTGCTGACCAAATGTGAATACAAAGGAACATCAGGAACCAATGTGGTACGTGACTTTGTAGAACTTCCTTCTCAAATCAACGAGCACTGGGCGACTGAACCGGAAGTGCTGAAAATGTATGCCAAACATTATCAGACAGGAGAAGTGATACCCGACGAAATCATCGAGAAGATACTGCAACAGAAAACTTTCAACCAGGGCTTCATGACCACCGAATTACTGGCTGCCGCCATCCTCGACATGAACCTGCACACGATGACAGATGTAAAGAATCTGGATATGCTTGCATTCGAAAAAGAAGCGATGGACAAGCTTAATTTGATTCCCGAAATAGCACCGCGTTATCGTGTGACTTACTTCAACCATATCATTGGCGGATACGCGGCCGGATACTATAGTTACCTATGGGCCAACGTATTGGACAATGATGCTTTCGAAGCTTTCAAAGAACACGGAATCTTTGATAAAAACACCGCCGACCTGTTCCGCCATAACGTATTGGAGAAGGGAGACAGCGAAGACCCGATGGTGCTTTATAAAAATTTCCGTGGAACGGAACCAAGCCTGGAACCACTACTGAAAAACAGAGGAATGAAATAATTCAGCAAAAAAGCCCTTAAACATCAAATATTTGAGGGCTTCTTACATATAAATGTGAAAAAAAAACTATATTTGCAGCCTTGTATACGGCAAAAAGAACTTGTGTACGACAGAATTTAACTGAAAATTAAATTAAAAAAGTAATCATCATAAATTAAAAGTAAAATGCAAAACAAAGGATTTGTAAAGGTTTTTGCGGTACTACTCACATTGGTATGTTTGTTCTACCTTTCCTTCTCCTTCGTAACACGCCATTATACCAACAAGGCGAAAGAAGTTGCGAACG
>ENA-OPXG01001037-OPXG01001037.1-human-gut-metagenome-genome-assembly--contig:-NODE-1037-length-14757-cov-1.878384_pt1 | contig 14757 bp, 10 predicted proteins | sample MGYA00241519_ERZ502030 | MGnify/ENA primary metagenome ERZ502030 (study PRJEB25962, sample SAMEA2041937) | human gut metagenome | biome: human gut; feature: human-associated habitat; material: faeces...
TATTGCGGAGCACCAACAATTGAGGATTTGAAACAGACAGGAAAATTCGTGAAGATTTCTTCGGCTTCATTAAAAGAAAGTCATCCTCATGATATTCATATCACGAAGGAAGCTCCCAACTACAGCTCTGCGGACTGATTTTAACCGATTGGCCGCATAGCATAGAATAGGGTGTCCCGTTGGCGGGTATCCTGTTTTAACACAATCAAACACAAAACGTGTGACTGGCGGATTAGTGGAGATCACCACGGGGAGCACGTTTGAAGAAACCGACCGCCTGGGTACTGACAGCAGAAGATGATGTGAGTATTCAGGCGGTTTTTTATCGTATTCATTTCAAAATGGAGGACAACATGGAGCTTTTAAATCTTTCGGAAGAACTGAAAAACAACGCCTATCCGGGACGCGGTATCGTCATCGGCAAAACTCCTGACGGAAAACAGGCGGTAACAGCGTATTTTATTATGGGCAGAAGCAGCAATTCCCGCAACCGCGTGTTCGTAGAGGAGGGCGAGGGTATCCGCACACAGGCGTTTGATCCGTCCAAGCTGGAGGATCCGAGCCTGATCATCTATGCACCGGTTCGCGTGCTGGGCAACAAGACGATCGTGACAAACGGCGACCAGACAGATACGATCTATGAGGGCATGGACAAGCAGCTGACCTTTGAGCAGAGCCTGCGCAGCCGGGAATTTGAACCGGACGGTCCGAACTACACTCCCCGTATTTCCGGTATCCTGCATATCGAAAACGGCGGCTACAACTTTGCAATGTCCATTTTAAAGAGCGACGACGGCGATCCGTCCTCCTGCCTGCGTTACACCTTTGCTTACGAAAATCCGAAAGCGGGCGAGGGCAGATTTATCCACACCTATATGCATGACGGCAATCCGTTGCCGAGCTTTTCCGGCGAGCCGAAGAAGGTTGCGATTTCCGGAGATATCGACAGCTTTACTCAGCTGGTTTGGGAAAGTCTGAATGAAGAAAATAAGGTTTCCCTGTTTGTGCGCTACATCGACATCGAAACCGGCAAATATGAGACAAGAATTGTGAACAAAAACCACTGAAAATGGAATGGAGGAAAAAATGAACGAAATTCAGTTAAAGTACGGATGCAACCCGAATCAGAAGCCTTCCAGAATTTTCATGGAGGATGGCAGCGACCTGCCTGTTACCGTATTAAACGGCAAGCCAGGATATATCAATTTCCTGGATGCATTAAACGGCTGGCAGCTTGTTTCCGAGTTAAAAAAAGCGACCGGACTTCCGGCAGCAACCTCTTTTAAGCACGTTTCCCCGGCTGGTGCGGCCGTGGGACTTCCGCTGACGGATACGCTGGCAAAAATTTACTGGGTAGACGACCTTGGAGAGCTTTCTCCGTTGGCATGTGCCTACGCAAGAGCGAGAGGTGCAGACAGAATGTCTTCCTTTGGTGACTTTATTGCACTGTCTGATGTCTGTGACGCAGACACGGCAAAGCTGATCAAGCGCGAGGTTTCCGATGGAGTGATCGCTCCCGGCTATACCGACGAAGCGCTGGAGATTTTAAGAGCGAAGAAAAAGGGCGGATACAATGTTATCCAGATCGATCCCTCCTATCGTCCTGCCGAAATCGAGAGAAAACAGGTGTTCGGCGTGACCTTTGAACAGGGACGCAACGAGTTAAACATTGATGAAGAGCTGCTGTCAAACTTTGTAACAAAGAACAAAGAAGTGCCCGAAGAGGCGCTGATCGATATGAAGATCGCGCTGATCACCCTGAAATATACCCAGTCCAATTCTGTTTGCTATGTAAAAGGCGGACAGGCGATCGGTATTGGTGCAGGTCAGCAGTCCCGTATCCACTGCACGAGACTGGCAGGACAGAAAGCGGATAACTGGTGGCTGCGTCAGTCTCCCCAGGTGCTTGGACTGCAGTTTGTAGACGGCCTTGGACGCGCAGACAGAGACAATGCCATCGATGTTTACATGGGTGATGAATACGAAGATGTGCTGGCTGAGGGCGTATGGCAGACCCGTTTCAAGGTAAAGCCTGCTGTCTTTACGAGAGAAGAAAAGCGTGCATGGTTAAACCAGCTGACCGATGTAACCCTTGGTTCTGACGCATTCTTCCCGTTTTCCGATAACATCGAACGCGCACATAAGAGCGGCGTAAAATACATTGCACAGCCCGGCGGCTCCGTCCGCGATGATGCGGTCATCGAATGCTGTGATAAGTATGACATGGCGATGGTATTTACCGGAATCAGACTGTTCCATCACTAAGCTACACAAAACGGCGCACCGGCTCGGATGAGCGGTGGCTGAAACTCCGGGGGCAAAGCGGTGACATCGCGAAAAATACAGGATATCGCCTAGTATCGGAAGGCGGTAAAGATTGAAAATAAGAACCAGATGCCAGAAAGGCTTCGCCTCTCGGGTATCTGGTTCTTATTATCGTATAGAAAACTTCGTTTCCATACGATAATAAACGCTTTACGAGGATGCACATTCTTTTTTATAAAAATAAAAAATATCCATCCGCCCAGGTCTTTAGGAAGTACACCTGTACGAATGGATATTTTATAAAAATCATATGGTTACAATAGCTATTTTCCGGAAAGTCCTCAGATCACATCATCCGGCTGAGGATCGCATCCATATCCGCCGTCATAAGATTGTTCCGGCTTTAAGCTTAAATAATAACCGGCGTTGGTAATCTCGGTATAAGGAGTTACATACAGGCTTGCAATACCACAGGTAACACCTGTAAGCAGATACCAGAGGATAAAGGAAAGCTGCAGCACGAAGTATTCCCACAGATGACCGCTCATCAGCTCTTTACTTTCATTGACACACTGACGGATTCCCTTATTGGGATCTTCTGCCAGAATGTAGAAGGCCTGGGAATAACGCAGTGCAGCGATGATGCCGGGGATGTAGCACAGGCAGCTCCACAGCATGATGAACAGACCCATCCAGAGGGAAAGACCAAAAATCTTGAGCAGCATGGGAAAGTATGCAAGCAGCTCGGAAATGCCGGCTTCTTCATGCTTGAAAACCTTCAGGCTGTATGCATAATAACCAAACTGAACGGTACCGATCAGTAGGCCGATAACGATCGCAACAACCAGGTAGATCAGGAAAGCGCCGATGCTGGGGGCATAGTTTAAAAATGCACTGTCTTCATACATGCCGGAGCTGATGGCTGCAGAAAAGTAGGTAGTAAAGCCGCAGATACTGGAAACAATACCAAGAATGATCTGCGCGGCGAGCTGGATCGCCCAGAAAACAAGGGTGGTGAGTACCGGATGCGGATTTGCCGCTTTCATAGCGTCCTTGGCATCCTGTTTGAGTAAGGCACGATTCATAAGGGAGTCCTCCTGCATAAAAAAGTGTAGTTATAACATTTGTACAGCAGGGTATTCCGAAACTGATAAAAATATCCCTGCAAAAGGTATTTTATCATACAACAGGGGGAAAGAACATTATTATTTTCTTAAGAACGATGTTGTATTTTAATGTTTGTTTTGATAAGATAAAACAATAATAAGGAAATGAAAGGATGGGAGATAAGGAAAATGGCTGAATTCTCGAAAGAAAATCCTGCAGCAGAAGAAGCAAAGGAGCCTGTTTCCAGAAACTTCATCGAGCAGATGATTGATAAAGATCTGGAGGAAGGCGTTTACGAAACAGTACATACCAGATTTCCGCCGGAACCCAACGGATATCTGCATATCGGACATGCCAAGAGCATTCTGTTAAATTATGGACTTGCAAAGCAGTACGGCGGTAAATTCAATCTCCGTTTTGACGATACCAACCCGACGAAGGAAAAGATCGAATTTGTAGAATCGATCAAGGCGGACGTAAAATGGCTGGGCGCAGACTGGGAGGACAGACTGTTCTTTGCATCCAACTATTTCGACCAGATGTATGAGGGCGCTGTAAAGCTGATTCAGAAAGGCAAAGCTTACGTTTCTGATCTTTCCGCGGATCAGATCCGTGAATACCGCGGTACGCTGACCGAGCCCGGCAAGATGGATCCCGGTGCAGAGAGAAGCGTAGAAGAAAACCTCGCTCTGTTTGAAGAGATGAAAGCGGGCAAATATGCCGACGGCGAAAAGGTTCTGCGCGCCAGAATCGATATGGCAAGCCCAAATATGAACATGAGAGATCCGGTTATTTATCGTGTGGCGCACATGACACATCACAATACCGGAGATAAATGGTGTATCTATCCGATGTACGATTTTGCACATCCCATCGAGGATGCCATCGAGGGCATTACCCATTCCATCTGTACGCTGGAATTTGAAGATCACCGTCCGCTGTACGACTGGGTTGTGCGGGAGCTGGAATACAAACCCTATCCGCCCCGTCAGATCGAGTTTGCAAAGCTGTATCTGACCAATGTTGTTACCGGCAAACGTTATATTAAGAAGCTGGTAGAGCAGGGCATCGTAGACGGCTGGGACGATCCCCGTCTGGTTTCCATCGCAGCGCTTCGCCGCAGAGGCTTTACACCGGAATCTATCAAAATGTTCGTAGACCTGTGCGGTATTTCCAAGAGCAATTCTTCCGTAGATTATGCGATGCTGGAATATTGCATCCGGGAAGACCTGAAATTAAAACGCGCCAGAGTGATGGCAGTCGTTGACCCGGTGAAGCTTGTGATCGACAACTATCCGGAAGACCAGATCGAATATCTGGACGCTCCGAACAACCTGGAAAACGAAGCACTGGGCAGCCGTAAGGTTCCGTTTGGCAGAGAGCTCTACATCGAACGCGAAGATTTTATGGAGGAGCCTCCGAAGAAATACTTCCGTATGTTCCCCGGCAACGAGGTGCGCCTGATGAACGCGTACTTTGTAACCTGCACAGGCTGTGAAAAGGATGAAAACGGCAATGTAACCGTAATCCATGGAACCTACGATCCTGCAACCAAGTCCGGAAGCGGTTTTGAAGGACGTAAGGTAAAGGGCACCATTCATTGGGTAGCGTGTCAGACTGCAGTTAAGGCAACCGTTCGTCTGTACGAAAACATCATTGATGAAGAAAAGGGCGTTTACAATGAAGACGGCTCCCTGAACTTAAATCCCAACTCCCTGACCGTAAAGGAAGCATGGATCGAGCCTTCCTTAAAGGAAGCAAAGCCCTACGAAAGCTTCCAGTTCGTCAGACAGGGATACTTCTGCGTAGATTACAAGGATTCCAAGCCGGGCGAGCCGGTATTTAACCGGATTGTATCCTTGAAGAGCTCCTTTAAGCTTCCGAAAAAGGACTGAGCCTATGCAGGATCTGGTAATTGAGTGGAAAGAGGATGGGACCCATCTTTACGAACAGATTTATCAATATATCAGAGACGAAATCAGAAGGGGGAAGCTTCTCTGTCAGGAGAAGCTTCCCTCGACGCGTTCTCTGGCGGAATATTTGCAGGTATCCCGCAGTACGGTAGAGCTGGCGTATGACCAGCTCGTGGCGGAGGGATATCTGGAGGCGGTACCCTATAAAGGATATTTTGTCGCACGGGTGGAGGAACTGTACCAGATGGAGACCGCGCCGGACGCAGGAATAACGTCTCGCGAACAGGCTGGCAGCTTTTCACGTGCAGATGCAGGCGGCGATTGCCTTTTCCTTTCAGATGCCGCTTGCGCATCCAAAGCTGCATTGGACGACTCGTCTGCGGTGCCGCCCGTTCAGATCGATTTTTCTCCAAATGCGATCGATATGCGTGATTTCCCGTTTGATTTATGGCGAAAAGTCAACAGAAACGTTCTGAATCTAAACAACCAAGACCTGTTTTTGCCGGGAGATCCGATGGGCGATCTTTCGCTGCGCCGCACGATTTCCCGATATCTGCATGCATCCCGTGGCGTGACCTGCAGACCGGAGCAGATCGTGGTTGGAGCGGGAAACGATTATCTGCTGATGCTGCTCCGTTATGTTTTCGAGGAAACAATCACAGCGGCGTTTGAAAATCCGACCTATCCGCGTGCATGGAAGATTTTTCAGCTCTTTGCGGGGGAAGTGGTTACGGTATCGTCGGATGCCAGCGGAATCTGCATAGAAGAGCTGGAAAAATCGGGAGCGCAGGTGGTCTATGTGATGCCGTCGCACCAGTATCCCACCGGGCGTATGATGCCGATCGGGCGCAGGACAGAGCTTTTAAACTGGGCAGCACGGGAAAAGGAACGCTATATTGTAGAAGATGATTATGACAGCGAATTCCGTTACCGTGGAAAGCCCGTACCGTCCCTGCAGGCGAGTGATGCGGCGGGAAAGGTGATCTATATGGGAACCTTTTCCAAGTCGATTGCACCTGCAATCCGTGTCGGGTATATGGTGCTGCCGGAGGCTTTGCTGGAGCGCTACCGGCAAAAATGCGCCTGCTTTTCGTGTACGGTTTCGAGAGTCGACCAGGCGGTGCTGGAGCAATTTCTGGACAGCGGTGCGTTTGAACGGCATTTGAACCGGATGCGGAAAAGCTACAGCAGAAAACATGAAGCGCTGCTGGACGGGCTGAAACCCTTTTTGGGGCAATTTGACCTTTCGGGAGAAAATGCGGGACTGCATCTTTTGCTCACGGATCGCATCGGACGCAGCGAAAAAGAGCTTGTCGACGCGGCACGCCGACAAGGTGTGAAAGTCTATGGTCTGTCGTCAGCGCGTGGGGGGGCAGCTGTCCCGGAGGCTGTGTGTCGCGCAACCGTTTTGATCGGCTTTGGCGGCCTGACGGAGGACGAAATCCGGGATGGTCTGGAGCGGCTTGCAGCGGCGTGGCTGATCGAAAAAAGATTGTGATTTTTTAGGGATAAATATAGGATTATTGGGGTTGACGAGCCAGATGGAAAACGTTATAAATGAAGTGGTATTGATTTTTAATACCTGAGAATATAACACAACACGGAGGAATTCAGATGGGGATCATGAGTTCAGAATGGCGTGGCAGACTGCAGCATTGGATGCGCACGCTGAAGGATGATTTTTACAGACCTTTGGGGGAGATTTCCTGGGAAGCGTTCCGCACAATGGAACATTTATCTCAGGAGGAAGCGATGAATGGCCCGTTCGAGCCTGTAGAGCCCGGCTTTACCTGGGGCAAGACCTGGGAATATTGCTGGTTTAGAGGCAAAGTGGTTCTGCCTGCAGAAGCACAGGGCAAGAGAATTGTCATGGATTTAAAACCGGACGGCGAATCCACGCTGTTTGTAAACGGTCAGGAATTCGGTACCTACCGTGCTTCCTGGGTAACCCAGAAGCATCATTTCGTAGAAGATAACGTTCTGACCACTGACGCAGTGGCAGGAACAGAATATGAAATTCTGATGGAAACCTACGCAGGCCATTACTATCCGGAATCTCCGGACGGCGGCTGTGCAACCGGCCCGGTACTTCCCGGCGCATATCAGGATCCGCTGGAAGAGGGCAAGAGACGTACCCTCGGTATCTGCACCTTCGGTATCTGGAATGAAGACGCATATCAGCTGTGGATGGATGCAGACACCTTAAGACAGCTGTTGGACAAGCTCGATCCGAATTCCCTGCGGGCTGCAAAGATCGCAGAGGCGCTGGAGGCCTTTACCCTTGTGGTTGATTTTGAGCAGGATGAGGCTGGCAGAATCGCATCCTACAAGGCAGGCAGAGAAGCACTCCGCCCTGCACTGGAAGCGAAGAACGGTTCCACTATGCCTGTATTTTACGCAATCGGCAATGCCCATATCGATCTGGCATGGCTGTGGCCGATGGCAGAGACACACAGAAAGACAGAGCGTACCTTTGCAGCACAGCTGCGCCTGCTGGAAGAATATCCGGAATACAAATATATCCAGAGCCAGCCTGCCGGCTATGAGATGTGCCGCAAATACTACCCGGAGCTGTTTGAAAGAATCAAACAGGCGGTTAAGGATGGCCAGTGGATCGCAGAGGGCGCGATGTGGGTAGAACCGGACACGAATATGGCTTCCGGTGAAGCACTGATCCGTCAGCTGCTCTACGGCAAACGCTATTATCAGGAAGAGTTCGGCGTAGACAGCAAGATGCTGTGGCTGCCCGATACCTTTGGTTATACCGCTGCACTGCCTCAGATTTTGAAGAGCTGCGGCGTTGAATATCTGGTAACTCAGAAGATTTTCTGGTCTTACAATGAAGGCGAACAGTTCCCTTACCATTATTTCTACTGGGAAGGCATGGACGGCACGAAGATCAGCTCCTTCCTGCCTACCAGCTACACCTACCGCACCGACCCCACCGAGCTGATGAACGTGTGGGAGAACAGAAGCCAGAAGAGAGATCTGGATGCATTCCTCCTGCCCTTTGGTTACGGCGATGGCGGCGGCGGCCCGGCAAGAGACTATCTGGAATATGCGAAACGTGAGGCTGACCTGGAAGGCTGCCCGAAGGTAAAACTGGAAGGCCCCATCGAGTTCTTCCAGGATATGGAAGCAGAAGGCGGACCGAAGCATACCTATACCGGAGAGCTGTATTTCAGCGCTCACCGCGGAACCTATACTTCTCAGGCAATGGTGAAGAACAACAACAGAAGATGTGAGCTTTCCATGCGTGATCTGGAATTGTGGGGCACGCTGGCAGCCCAGAAGGGACAGACATATCCTGCAGAGGCAATTGAGCGTCTGTGGAAAGAAGTCCTGCTGCATCAGTTCCACGACATCCTGCCCGGTTCTTCCATCGCAAGAGTTTATGAGGACGCGGAAAAAGCATTCCATGCAATTCTGGAAGAAAGCCATGAGCTGACTGCAAAGGCAGTTGCAGGTCTGGTAGAAGCCGGAAATGGCGTGACTGTCGGCAACTCCCTGGGATTTGCATATGGCACACTGGTTGAGCTGCCGGAAAGCTTTGCGGCAGGTGCACAGACCAGAGAAGGCAAGGCTGTTCCCACCGAAAAGATCGGTGACAAGGTATATGGTCTTACAGAAGTTCCTGCTTATGGTATGGTTTCCCTGGTTCCTGCAGAAACCCAGACCAAGGCAGCAGACAGCGTTTCCCTGACTCAGGACGGCGATACCTTCATTCTGGAAAACAATCAGGTGAAGGCTGTCGTAGACGGCAAGGGTGAGGTGGTATCCTTTGTTCTGAAGACAAGCGGCAGAGAGTTCGCAGCTGAGCCGATGAACCGTTTCCACTTATATAAAGATGTTCCGCGTCTGTTCGATGCATGGGATATCGATTCCAACTACATCGATCAGGAAATCACCGCTGCAGAGGATGTAACGGTAACCGTTGAAAGCACAGGCAGCCTGCGCAGTGTCCTGAAGGTAACTGGCCGCATCAGCAATTCGCCCTTCGTTCAGTACATCCGTCTGGATGCAGACAGCACAAGACTGGAATTCGAAACTGCCATCGACTGGAAAGAGCTGCATCGCCTGTTAAAGGTTGGCTTCCCTGTCAACGTATTTGCAGAGAACGGAATCAACGAAATGCAGTTCGGTTATGTAGAGCGGCCTACCAGACGCTCCAGAGCATATGAAAAAGATCGTTTTGAGGTTTGCAACCATCGTTACAGCGCTCTGTGCGATCAGGCTCACGGTGCCGCAGTGCTCAATGACTGCAAGTATGGTATCAGCATGAACGGCAATGCACTTGAGCTGACCCTGTTGCGTGCAGCAGCTGCTCCTGAGATGCACGCAGACAACAGAGAACATCACTTTACCTACGGCTTTACTGCATGGGAAGGCAGCTTTGCAGACAGCGACGTAGTTCGTCAGGGCTATGAGATGAACGTAAAGCCTGTTATTACAGCTGGTGTTGTGGATACCTTCAGCGCCTTCGGTGTAGAGAAAGACAACGTTATTCTCGAATCCGTGAAGCTGGCTGAGGACGGCAGCGGCGACCTGATCCTGCGTTTGTATGAAGCGAAGAAGGCAGCAGTCAATACGAAAGTATTCACTGCGCTCAACGTTGCACAGGCATGGACCTGCAATATGCTGGAAAAGAAAGAAGCAGAGGTTGCTGTGGAAGATAATACCGTATCCCTTGATTTCAGGGCATTCGAAATCAAGACCCTGCGCCTGAAACTGGCATAAAAAGACTCATCTGAAAACATAAAACCCCGGCAGAAGCCTGATGAAAAGTTTCTGTCGGGGTTTTTGCGCGAAAAAGGTGTAGCTGCCCAAAATGCTGCAACGTGCTGCAACGAGAGTGACAACCGCAGGGAAAACGGGGGATTCCTGCGGTTTTGAATGTCAAAGCGTTTTGGAAGAAATACGGAATGGAGGAGAGAATGAAAGAGAAAAAAGGGAGTTTCAGCGGCTCAATCGGATTTGTGCTCGCTGCGGCGGGGAGTGCGGTAGGCGTCGGAAATATTTGGCGTTTTCCTTATTTATGTGCAAAGGACGGCGGCGGACTGTTTCTGATTATTTATCTGGTGCTGGTGCTGACATTTGGTTTTGTTCTTTTGACAACGGATGTGGCGATCGGGAGGAAAACAAAGAAAAATGCACTGAATGCATTTGCTGCGATTTGTCCGAAGTGGAAATTTCTGGGATATCTGACGTTTCTGGTTCCGGTGCTGATTATGACTTATTATTCGGTCATCGGCGGCTGGATTACGAAATATTTTGTGGAATATCTGGTATCTGGGGACAACGTGCCTGCGCAGGACGGATATTTCACTTCGTTTATCACGTCAAAGGCAGCCCCGATCGTGTTTATGCTTCTGTTTCTGGTGCTGACAGCAGCAGTCGTTTACGGCGGTGTGGAAAAGGGAATCGAAAAGGTTTCGAGCTTTATTATGCCTGTGCTGGTTGTTCTGATTGTGGCGATTGCGGTTTTTTCCCTGACGCTGTCGGCAGAAGGGGAGGATGGTGCGGTTCGGACGGGAATGCAGGGACTGGCGATTTATCTGCTGCCGGATTTTCATGGACTGACGGTGAAACGGTTTCTGGAGATTTTGCTGGATGCGATGAGCCAGCTGTTTTTCTCCCTGAGTGTTTCGATGGGCATCATGGTGACTTATGGTTCCTATGTAAAAGATGACGTGGACTTAAATAAAACGACGAACCAGATCGAAATTTTTGATACAGGAGTTGCATTCCTCGCTGGAATGATGATTCTGCCTGCGGTTTATGTGTTCCTTGGAAAAGAGGGCATGGCGTCCGGTCCCAGCCTGATTTTCATTTCGCTGCCGAAGGTTTTTTCGGCGATGAGAGGCGCAGGAAGAATCGTGGCAATCGCCTTTTTCCTGATGATGGGCTTTGCGGCGCTGACATCGTGTGTATCCGTTATGGAAACGCTGGTTGCAAACTGTATGGAAGTATTTCATCGGACACGCAAAAAGATGTGTGGACTGATCGGTGTTTATTCGCTGGTAACGGCGGTGCTGATCTGCCTTGGCTACAACGTGCTTTACTTTGAACTGCCGCTGCCAAACGGTTCCACCGGACAGCTGCTCGATGTGATGGACTATATCAGCAACAGCTTTTTGATGCCGTTTATTTCATTGCTGACGAGCATTCTGATCGGCTGGGTGATTGGCCCGGACTGGATCGTTGGTGAGGTGGAGAAAAACGGTGAGCGCTTTACAAGGGCGAAGCTGTATCGTTTTATGATCAAATACGTCGTGCCGGTTGTGATGCTGATCCTGTTTTTGACCTCAACGGGACTGTTGAACAGGATTGCGTAAGAATTTTGTGCTGTAATAGGGGTCCAGGGAGCGCTGCCACTGTTTGTTGGCTGTAGGCAAGCTGCTTGCAGGAAGAAAGGCACTTTTGGTCACAGGGGCAAGGCAGATAGGAAAGGCATGGCTTATTAGAAATGAGAACGAGGCTATCCCATCAGTTTATGACTGCAGGATAGCCTCGTTTTTCAGTTGTCAGCCTCCGTTGTAACGAGAACTTCTTCAGCCGGAGGCGCGTTCGTTTCAGGTCTCAGTTTTCAGTTGCAGCTGTTTATTCTGCCGCCGGAGCATCGGATTCGGAAGCGGTTTCCTCAGTCTTTACATCGTCGGAGGTTTCCTCAGCTTTTGGAGCATCGGTCTCCGGAGCAGCGGAAGCTTCCTTTGCAGCCTCTTCCTCTGCAATTGCCTCTGCAGCAGCTTCGGCTACAGTGGTGTGAACCTTGTCTGCTACGTAGCGGGCGGCGTCTTTGGCCAGATCAGCGGCAGCACTTCCGGCCTGCTTTGCAGCGCCGGCAGCAGTGTGAGCGGCTTCCTCGACAGCCTGTACATCTTCGTTGCTGCGAACCTTGTCGACCGTTTCGTTGATCTTGCCGGTTACGGTTTCGTATTCGCTGCTGTTTTTGATTCTGGAAACGGTGTCGCCGACTTTATTGAAAACAGTGTCGCGCAGCTGGACAGCCTTATCCTGAGCAGCCTTTAAGTCCAGGGTCACATAGGTATGCCCGTCCTCTTTCGTTTCGGAAGAAAAGACGGGAGTGTCTTCTTTTGCTTCTTCTTTGGCTTCCTCCGGATGCTCGCTTTCATCAACGAAATCATCGTCCGTGAAATCGGTGTCGTCAAAGTCATCCTCTGGGTCTTTTTCGAAATCATCCTCTTCTTCCGGAGCTTCCTGCACTGCGGCTTTTTTATTCTGGAGATAATAATAAGCAGCGGCAGCAGCGGTGCCGGCGGTAACTGCGAGAGTGAAAAGTTTTCCTAATTTTTTAGCCATAATAATGTCCTCCATACATATACCAGAATATGGTTACTTATTTCTCTCATTTTAATACTATTTTATGAAAATGAAAAGGTCAGTATGTATGAAAAATCTATAAACTTAACATTGAAGTGACCCTGCAGGTATGATAGAATGAAACGACTCAGAAAGTCAATGACGCGGGGACAGACACATGAATGATAAATTTTTTGATTTGAAACAGGAAAAGCAGGACCGGATGATCAACGCATCTCTGAAGATTTTTTCCAGGGGCGGCTATCGACACGCCAGCACGGATGAGATCGTAAAGGAGGCGGGGATCAGTAAGGGACTGCTTTTTCATTATTTTGGAAGTAAACTGGGGCTGTACGGATTTCTGTTTGACTACAGCGCGCGCTTTATGTTGTTGGAGCTTTCCAGAGAGGTAAAACGTTCCGAAACGGATTATTTTGCCCTGACAAAGCAGATGGAACAGGCGCGGATGCAGGTGATGAAGCTTTATCCGTATATGCAGCGGTTTCTGGATGTTGCGGTAAAAGAAGAGAATACGGAAGCGGTGGAGCGGATCGCGGAAAAGAAGCTGGATTACGAGGATCGGCTGCGGGCATACAGCATGCAGGCAGATTACAGCATTTTTGCACCATACGGGGATTCTGTGCGCGTGACAAAAATGGTGCGCTTTACGATCGACGGGCTGACCGATGAGATGTCGGAGCGCTACGATTTTTCCCCGGAGAAGCTTTTTGCAGAGATCTGCGCTTATCTGGACACGCTGCGGCGGATGACCATAAAAGAGACTTAAAGGCGCAAGCAACTGCGGAATGGAGGAAGAAGAGTGAAAGAAAAGCTTTATACGATACCGCTGAATGATGCGGTAAATGCGGGCGATGAGTGCCCTTTTTGTTATATCGAGCGGAATGTAGAGCAGGATCTGATGGATTTTGTGCTTGGCTCCTGCGCTTCGTACATGGAGAGCGATGTCCGTGAGGATACAGACCGGGAAGGATTTTGCCGCACGCACATGAAAAAAATGTTCGATTACGGCAACACCCTTGGCAATGGCTGGATTTTAAAAACCTACTATAAAAAACTGCTGTCCGAAATGGATGGCGAATTCAGGCATTTCAGACCGCAGAAGCAGTCGATGGGGGACAAGCTGCGCAAAATTGCACCGAAAAACTCCGTGGCAGACTGGGTGCAGAAAAAGGAAAGCACCTGCTATATCTGCGACCGTTTCCAAAAAGAATACGAGCGCTATCTGGACACTTTTTTCTATTTATATGAAAAAGACCCGGATTTCAAAGCACGGATTGCAAAGAGCAAGGGCTTTTGCCTGCATCATTTTGGGGAGCTTTGCAGCAGCGCGGATACCAGACTGTCGGAGAAGGAAAAAGAGACCTTTTTCCCGGAAATTTTCGAGATCATGCAGAAAAATATGGAGCGTATGAGCGCAGATGTGGACTGGCTGATTGAAAAATTCGATTACCAGAACAAGGACGCGGACTGGAAAAATTCCAAAGATGCCATACAGCGCGGAATGCAGAATATCCGGGGCGGTTACCCGGCCGATCCGGTTTATAAAATGAATAAATAGACAGGAGAAATGAGAGAAAAGACATGAGTAATGCAAAAGAAACCAAAGTAGAAGACCACGATTATTCCCTACAGCCGGTGCCTCAGTTTGCACGGCGCAGGCTGCTGACAATGTTTATGATCATGCTTGGCTTTACGTTTTTTTCAGCCAGCATGTGGACGGGACAGACGCTGGGTGACAGCCTTGACCTGTCCGGCTTTATCGGTTCCCTGATCCTGGGAGGTATCATTCTTGCAATTTATACCGGCTCTCTGGCTTATGTCGGTGCCAAAACCGGACTTTCCCTGGATCTGCTGGCACAGCATTCCTTCGGTGCAAAGGGCTCCTATTTGCCGTCTGTGCTGACCAGCTTTACCCAGATCGGATGGTTTGGCGTAGGCGTTGCGATGTTTGCAATTCCGGTTGCAAAACTGATCGCTCCGGAAAATCCCTGGCTGCCTTATTTGCTCGTTGCGATTGCCGGCATTTGCATGACCGGTTCCGCATTTTTCGGAATTAAGGCGATGACCATCGTCAGCTATATTTCCGTTCCGCTGATCGCAATTCTCGGCATTACGGCGATGGTAATGGCGG
>ENA-OPXG01001042-OPXG01001042.1-human-gut-metagenome-genome-assembly--contig:-NODE-1042-length-14677-cov-33.524415_pt1 | contig 14677 bp, 8 predicted proteins | sample MGYA00241519_ERZ502030 | MGnify/ENA primary metagenome ERZ502030 (study PRJEB25962, sample SAMEA2041937) | human gut metagenome | biome: human gut; feature: human-associated habitat; material: faeces...
TGTTCCAGTTTATAAAAAGAAAAAACGTCTAGTTATATCAGGAAAAGTCAGTACTACAGTACTCCCGTGAAAGTACTGAAGTACTTCATAGGCAGTACTACAGTACTTCCTCGGGAGTACTGGAAACTTTGACTTCTGTTTGTTTTTTGGGAGGGAGAATTAGAATTGATAATTCTTTTCCACCCAGTCGATGAATGCCTGGTTCACTTGGCGTGTTCCTCCCGGGGTAGGATAGTCTCCACTAAAATACCAGTCTCCCGGATGGGCCGGACATGCCTCATGCAGTCCTTCCAACGTTTGGTAAACAATTTGTACTTTTGCCCGCGTAGTGGCAGGAGTCAGTAATGCAGCAATCTTTTCTGATATTTCTTCATCGCTGAAAGGAGCATAAATTTCCTTTACGTAGTTGCGCATTTTTTCTTTAGGCAGGTTCAGCTGTTCTTTTGACTTTCTATAGGCGTATTCAATGACGTGCTGCATGTCGCGTTCTTCCAACAGAGCGATGGCAGCCTTAAAGGCGATGAATTGCTCCATGCTAGCCATGTCGATGCCATAGTAATCCGGATAGCGGACTTGTGGTGAAGAGGATACGATGACAATCTTTTTGGGCTGCAGACGGTCGAGAATGCTGATGATACTTTGCTTCAAAGTCGTTCCTCGTACGATGCTGTCGTCGATGATTACCAGGTTGTCTTCCTGTGGCACGAGGCTTCCGTAGGTAATATCATATACGTGGGCTGCCAGATCGTTACGGGTATTTCCTTCCGCAATAAAGGTACGCAACTTAATATCCTTGATGGCTACCTTCTCGCTTCGGATGCGTTGAGAAAGAATCTGTTTCAGTTCTTCATGACTGGGCGTGTGACCCAAGGCCTCGATTTGCTTGATTTTAAGTTGGTTCAGGTAATTGTCCAGTCCTTCCAGCATTCCATAGAAAGCCACTTCGGCTGTATTGGGAATGAATGAGAATACGGAATGCGCAATGTCATGATTGACTGCAGAGAGAATCGGTTCAATCAGTTTTTCTCCTAATTTTTTACGTTCACGGTAGATATCCACGTCACTTCCCCGGCTGAAGTAGATGCGTTCGAAAGAGCAGGGTTTTAATTTCCCGGGTTTGTTGATTTGTGCCAGTCTGAGCTGCCCTTTCTTATTGACCAATACGGCTTGTCCAGGCATCAGTTCATGGATGCTTCCAGCAGGGATGTTCAATACCGTCTGAATGACAGGGCGTTCCGAAGCTAATACCATGATTTCATCGTCCTGATACCAGAACGCCGGGCGAATACCCCATGGGTCGCGTACGGCAAAGGTTTCACCGCTTCCTGTCATTCCGCAGATGACGTAACCTCCATCCCAGGATGGGGAAGATGTTTTCAATACGTTTGTCAAGTCAATCCGGTCTTCAATGGCATGCGTGATGTCCATTCCCTTCAAGCCTTCTTCTTTGCACTGGTTGTAAAGGCGCTCCACTTCTCTGTCCAGCCGGTGGCCTACCTGCTCCAGCATGATATAGGTATCTGCGTATTTACGGGGATGTTGTCCGGCTTCAGTAATATCGGCAAAGATTTCGTCTACATTGGTCAGATTGAAGTTACCGCACAATGCCAGGTTCTTGGCACGCCAGTTGTTGCGGCGGAGAAATGGATGAACATACGAGATACCGCTTTTTCCGGTGGTCGAATAACGCAGGTGTCCCATGTAAAGTTCTCCGGCAAATGGCAGGCACTTCTTTGCAAATTCTGCATCGTGCAACTGTTCTTCCGTTAAATCCTTGTATTGTTGATGAACGTTGTTGAAGATTTCTGTAATGGCTCCCGCTCCGAGTCCTCTTTCACGGAACATGTATTCCTCACCAGGGTTGGCTTGCAGTTTTACGCAGGCTAATCCTGCAGCTTCTTGTCCTCTGTTGTGCTGCTTTTCCATCAGCAGATAAAGCTTGTTCAAGCCATACATCCATGTACCATATTTTTCCTGATAATATTCCAGTGGTTTCAGGAGTCGGATAAGAGCGACTCCGCATTCATGTTTTAATGTTTCCATCTGTATTTTGTTTTCAAGCCATATTATGATTTTCGTTTACAAAATAACAGACAATTATTAAAAGAGGTATGTGCTGTGCCTGAAAAAATACATTGTTTCTGTCTTTTTGTGATAGATGTAATCAAAATGTATTTATTCTGTTTTATTCTGAAACTTTTCTGCTTGCTATATAAAGAAAATGAAAGCTTTGGTTTGGACGGATGAAAATATTGTAATGAAAAATCCTACAAAAGTGTCATATTGGAAGTGATATTATTATTTTTGTGGACAAATAGAATGTAAACTCTGTTTTGGGTATTAATAATGAAAGATAAAATGAGGTTAGCAGGAAAATTTATGAGAAAAGAAGAGCAGGAAGTAACAGAATGTCATCAGACATCTTCCGGGCTTTATCAACCGGAGTACGAGCACGATGCTTGTGGAGTAGGTATGATTGTAGACATTCATGGTAATAAATCACATGAATTGGTGGATGCAGCCTTGAAAGTCTTGGAAAATATGAAACATCGTGGCGCAGAAGGCGCAGACAACAAGACGGGTGACGGTGCAGGTATTATGCTGCAGATTCCACATGAGTTTATATTGTTACAAGGAATTCCGGTGCCTGAAAAGGGGAAATATGGTACGGGATTGGTTTTTCTTCCGAAAGACGCGAAGGAACAGGAGTCCATTCTGAGCATCCTGATTGAAGAGGTAGAGCGTGAAGGATTGTCATTGATGCACTTGCGCTCCGTACCCGTGAATTCTTCTATCTTAGGAAAAAGTGCGTTGGAGACTGAACCAGACATTAAGCAGGTGTTCATTACCGGGGCAACCGACCTGGAAAACTTTGAACGTACCTTATATATTGTACGTAAAAAGATTGAACGCTGTGTACATCATAAGGACTTTTACATTGTTTCCTTGTCCAGTAAAAATATTATATATAAAGGTATGCTGTCTTCGGTACAGGTGCGTGAATATTTCCAGGACCTTACCCAGCCTTACTTTACCAGCGGACTGGCCATCGTACATTCTCGTTTTAGTACGAATACATTTCCGACCTGGAGTTTGGCACAGCCTTTCCGCTTGTTAGCCCATAATGGAGAAATCAATACCATTCGTGGAAACAGAGGATGGATGGAGGCGCGTGAAAGTGTACTTTCCACTCCTTTATTAGGTGACGTGAAGAAAATAGGGCCGATTATACAGCCGGGAATGAGCGACAGTGCCTCACTTGATAATGTGTTGGAGTTTTTCGTGATGTCTGGATTGAGTTTGCCGCATGCCATGGCTATGCTCGTGCCTGAGTCATTCAATGACAAAAATCCTATTAGTGAAGAACTGAAGGCTTTTTATGAATACCATTCTATTTTAATGGAGCCTTGGGATGGACCGGCTGCCTTGTTGTTCAGTGACGGACGTTATGCAGGTGGTATGCTCGACCGTAACGGTTTGCGTCCGGCACGTTACCTGATCACCAAAAATGATATGATGGTGGTAGCCAGCGAAGCTGGAGTCATTAATTTTGAACCTGAAGCCATTAAGGAAAAAGGCCGTCTTCAGCCTGGTAAGATATTGTTGGTAGATACCCAGGAGGGACGTATTTACTACGATGGCGAACTGAAGAGCCAGTTGGCGGCTTCCAAGCCTTATCGTCAGTGGCTTTCTACCAACCGTATTGAACTGGATACATTACGCAGTGGCCGTAAGATTTCCAATTCTGTACCTGATTATGAACGTCGCCTGCGTGCATTCGGATTTACTCGTGAAGACATAGAACGTACGCTTACTCCGATGTGTATGAATGGGGCAGAACCCACAGCTTCTATGGGTAACGATACTCCTCTGGCTGTGTTGTCCGACAAGCCACAGATATTGTTCAATTATTTCCGTCAACAGTTTGCGCAGGTGACCAATCCGCCAATCGACCCGATACGTGAGGAACTGGTGATGTCGCTGACGGAATATATCGGAGCTGTAGGAACCAACATCCTGTTGCCGAGTGAATCACATTGTAAGATGGTGCGTCTGCCACACCCGATTCTGAACAATACGCAACTTGATATATTGTGCAACATTCGCTATAAAGGGTTCAATACCGTGAAGTTGCCGATGCTGTTCGATGCAGCAAGAGGAGCGGAAGGTCTGCGTGAGGCATTGAATGAGTTGTGCAAGAAAGCCGAGGCGGCAGTGGACGAAGGGGTAAACTACATCATTCTTTCCGATCGTGAGATTGATGCAGCACATGCAGCCATTCCTTCTTTGCTGGCTGTAAGTGCCGTACACCATCACCTGATTTCTGTACAAAAGAGAGTACAGACCGCATTGGTGGTAGAAAGTGGAGAAATTCGGGAAGTGATGCACGCTGCCTTGTTGCTGGGATATGGAGCGAGCGCCATCAATCCGTATATGGTATTTGCCATTCTGGATGACATGGTGAAGAAAGGCGATGTGCAGTTGAATTATGAAACAGCCGAAAAGAACTACATAAAAGCCGTTTGCAAGGGACTCTATAAAGTAATGAGTAAGATGGGTATCAGTACGATACGTTCTTACCGTGGAGCCAAGATTTTTGAAGCCGTTGGTTTGGGCAGTGAAGTGCTTTCTACTTACTTCGGTACCCCTTCTTCATCCATTGGAGGTGTCGGATTGGAAAGTATTGCCAAAGATTATCAGGCATTCCATGATGCAGGTTTTGCAAAAGAGGTCGACGATTTGTTGCCTTATATCGGCCAGTTCTCCTACCGTAAGGATGGCGAGAAGCATGCGTGGAATCCGGAAACTATCAGCGCTTTGCAGTTGGCCACTCGTTTGGGAAGCTATGCCAAGTTCAAGGAATATACGCGTCGGGTAGATGAAAAGGAAAGTCCGATATTCTTGCGTGACTTCTTCTCTTTCCGCCGTAATCCGATTCCATTGGAAGATGTAGAGCCGGTAGAGGAAATTGTAAAGCATTTTGTAACGGGCGCCATGTCTTTTGGTTCTATCAGTAAAGAGGCGCATGAAGCCATGGCACTGGCCATGAATAAGCTGAACGCTCGTAGTAATACGGGTGAAGGAGGAGAGGATTCCGACCGTTTCCATGAAACCTACGATGGTATTTCCTTGTGCAGTAAGACCAAGCAGGTCGCTTCCGGACGTTTCGGTGTAACCACTGAATATTTGGTGAATGCCGAAGAAATCCAGATTAAGGTGGCACAGGGTGCTAAACCGGGTGAAGGTGGACAGCTTCCGGGATTTAAGGTGAATGAAGTGATTGCCAAGACGCGTCATTCTATTCCGGGTATTTCGTTAATTTCGCCTCCCCCTCATCACGATATTTATTCAATTGAAGACTTGGCTCAGCTGATATTCGATTTGAAGAACGTGAATCCGAAAGCCAAAATCAGTGTGAAACTGGTAGCTGAAAGTGGTATTGGTACCATTGCAGCCGGTGTGGCAAAAGCAAAGGCTGATTTGATTGTCATTTCAGGAGCAGAAGGTGGAACAGGAGCTTCTCCGGCCTCTTCCATGCGCTATGCCGGTATTTCTCCGGAAATCGGTCTGAGCGAGACACAGCAGACACTGGTACTCAACGGACTCCGTGGTCAGGTACGTTTGCAGACTGACGGACAGTTGAAGACTGGACGTGACATCATCAGCATGGCTTTGCTGGGAGCAGAAGAGTTTGGATTCGGAACTTCTGTATTGATTGTTTTGGGATGTGTCATGATGCGTAAATGTCATGCCAATACGTGTCCGGTAGGTGTGGCTACACAGGATCCGCAGTTGCGGGCACATTTCCGCGGACATTACCGTTATGTAGTCAACTTCTTCCGTTTCCTGGCACAAGAGGTACGTGAATACCTGGCAGAGATGGGATTCTCCCGTCTGGAAGACATTGTAGGACGTACGGATTTGATTGAAATACGTCCGACAACTCATGAAAAGGCTTCATTGCTCGATTTCAGTAAATTGTTGCACAAAGTCGATAATGGTGCTGCCTTACATAATGTAACGGAACAGCGTCATGAGATAGAGCACGTGAAGGATGTCAGTATGCTGGTTGCCGCACGCGAAGCACTGGAAAACCGTAAGGAGGTATCGTTGGAATATGCCATATCCAATACCGACCGTTCGGTAGGAGCCATGCTTTCTGGAGCCGTAGCTGCCAAGTATGGACGGGCTGGATTGCCCGCACAGACCATCCAGGTGAAGTTCAAAGGTTCAGCCGGACAGAGTTTCGGTGCTTTCCTTCCGCATGGGGTCAGCTTCAAGCTGGAAGGTGAAGCGAACGACTACCTGGGTAAAGGCTTGAGTGGAGGACATATTTCGGTACAGCCTCCGGTAAGAAGCAATTTCCTGGCCGAAAACAATGTAATCGCTGGTAATACATTGTTGTATGGTGCCACAAGTGGAGAGGTGTATATCAATGGATGTGTAGGTGAGCGTTTTGCCGTACGTAACTCCGGTGCCATTGCGGTAGTAGAAGGAGTAGGCGACCATTGCTGTGAGTACATGACCGGCGGACGAGTAGTCGTACTGGGTAAGACCGGACGTAACTTTGCTGCAGGTATGAGTGGGGGAGTTGCCTACGTATGGGATAAAGACCGCAACTTCGATTACTTCTGTAACATGGAAATGGTAGAACTTTCTCTGTTGGAAGATGCTACAGCTCGCAAGGAACTGCATGAACTGGTTCGTCAGCATTATCTGTACACCGGTTCTCAACTGGCACGTACGATGTTGGATAACTGGAGCCGTTATGTAGAAGAATTTATTCAGGTAACTCCGATTGAATACAAGAAAGTGCTGGCTGAAGAGCAGATGCGCAAACTGCAGCAGAAGATAGCCGAAGTACAGCGTGATTATTGATTAATTGTTGAACAGTAAAAAACTAGATATACGGGAAATCCAAAAGCATTTCTGACCGTTCCCAGACAAGAGGCCGGATACCGTCCGGTACATGACCGTATCATGGACTTCAGTGAAGTGGAACAGACGTTGAACACAAGCGAGCGAAAGCTCCAGGCATCGCGGTGTATGGACTGTGGGGTACCTTTCTGCCATTGGGCATGCCCGTTGGGCAATCGTCCTCCAGAATTCCAGGATGCCATGTACAAGGGAAAATGGAAAGAAGCTTATGAGATACTTACCGGAACCAATGATTTTCCGGAGTTCACCGGCCGTATATGTCCGGCATTGTGTGAAAAGAGTTGTGTGTTGAAGTTGAGTATGGATGCACCGGTAACCATTCGTGAAGATGAAGCCGCTATCATTGAAGCTGCTTTTCGTGAAGGGTATGTACAGCCTCGTCAATATGAACGAAACGGAAAATCTGTGGCTGTCATCGGTTCCGGACCTGCAGGATTGGCTGCTGCCAATCAGTTGAACCGCAGAGGATATACGGTGACGGTGTTCGAAAAACTGGAATACGTGGGAGGCTTGTTGCGGTTTGGTATTCCGAATTTTAAGCTCAGCAAGTCGGTAATCGACCGCCGTGTAGCAGTGATGGAAGCAGAAGGAATCACTTTCAAGGTCAATGCCGATATTGACGTGACAAACCTTCCCGAAGGATTTGATGCATACTGCATTTGTACGGGTACGCCGCAGGCACGCGATTTGAATATCCCCGGACGTGAATTGAAAGGTATTCATTTTGCCATGGAGATGCTGGCACAGCAGAACCGCGTGCTGGCCGGACAGCGTATTCCAGAGGAGGAACGCATCACGGCAAAAGGCAAGCATGTGCTGGTAATTGGAGGTGGAGATACGGGTAGTGACTGTATCGGAACAAGTAACCGTCAGGGAGCACTCAGTGTAACGCAGATTGAAATTATGCCGAAGCCTCCTGTAGGTCATAATCCGAATACTCCGTGGCCGCAGTGGCCGGTGGTTCTCAAAACCAGCAGCAGTCATGAAGAAGGATGCATACGTCGGTGGAGTCTGACTTCCAACCGCTTCCTGGAAGAAGACGGGAAAGTGTGCGGTGTAGAAGTGGAAGAAGTAGAATGGGCTCCGGGAGCCGAAGGAGAACGTCCGGTGATGAAGCCGACTGGGAAGAAAGAAATCCTGAAAGCCGATTTGGTATTGCTGGCGATGGGATTCCTTCGTCCGGTACAACCTGAATTCCCGGCAAATGTTTTTGTGGCCGGTGATGCAGCTACCGGAGCCAGTCTGGTTGTGAAGTGCATTGCAGGCGGTCGGAAGGCCGCAGCCGACATTGATGCATATTTAAGCCGAAAATAATTGATTTCATACAAAATATAAATACAACTTTACGATTATGTGTGGCATTGCAGCTATTTTAAATATCAGAAAACAGACTCCAGAGTTGCGTGAAAAAGCATTGGCCATGGCTCGAAAGATTCGTCATCGTGGTCCCGACTGGAGTGGAGTTTATTGTGGGGGATCGGCTATCTTAGCGCATGAACGTTTGTCGATAGTAGACCCGCAGAGTGGCAGACAGCCATTGTACTCACCCGATAAGAAAGTGGTACTGGCCGTGAACGGAGAAATCTACAATCACCGTGAGATTCGTAAGGAGTATGCTGGAAAATATGATTTCCAGACAGGAAGTGACTGTGAAGTAATCTTGGCACTTTATAAAGAATACGGAATACATTTTCTGGAAAAGCTGAATGGTATTTTTGCTTTCGTGCTGTACGATTCAGAAAAAGATGAGTTTCTCATAGCCCGCGACCCTATTGGCGTAATTCCACTTTATATTGGTTATGACAGCGATGGCAAAGTCTATTGTGCCAGCGAACTGAAAGCGTTGGAAGGTTTTTGTGAACGCTATGAACCCTTTTTACCCGGACATTGTTATTATAGCAAGGACGGGAAGATGACCCGCTGGTACGTTCGCGACTGGACTCAGTATGAGGCAGTAGCTGATGCACCGGCATCGGTTAGCGCTTTGCGGGAAGGCTTGGAAAAAGCCGTACGTGAGCAACTGATGAGTGATGTACCTTATGGCGTATTGCTCTCAGGAGGTTTGGACAGTTCGGTCATTTCTGCCATTGCCAAGCGTTATGCAGCTCGTCGTGTGGAAACGGATGGAAAGATGGCGGCATGGTGGCCTCAGCTTCATTCCTTTGCCATTGGTCTGGAGGGAGCCCCCGATTTGGCCAAGGCACGTGAAGTGGCTGATTTCATCGGTACTGTGCACCATGAAATTCATTACACCATTCAGGAAGGTCTCGACGCACTTCGCGATGTGATTTATTACATTGAGACTTACGATGTAACGACAGTCCGAGCTTCTACACCTATGTACTTGCTGGCTCGTGTCATCAAGAGTATGGGCATCAAGATGGTGCTTAGCGGAGAAGGAGCAGATGAAATTTTTGGTGGTTACCTGTATTTTCACAAGGCTCCCGATGCACGGGCTTTTCATGAAGAGACTGTACGTAAATTGTCCAAGCTTTATTTGTATGATTGCTTGCGGGCCAATAAATCATTGGCAGCTTGGGGAGTAGAAGGACGTGTGCCGTTCCTTGACAAGGAGTTCTTGGATGTGGCTATGCGGCTGAATCCGGAAGCCAAGATGTGTCCCGGAAAAACCATCGAAAAGAAAATCGTACGCGAAGCTTTTGCCGACTTGTTGCCTGAAAGCGTGGCATGGCGTCAGAAAGAACAATTTAGTGACGGTGTGGGATACAGCTGGATTGATACGCTGAAGGAATTCACGTCAAAAGAAGTATCCGACGAAGAGATGGCGCATGCGGCTGAACGTTTCCCGGTGAATCCTCCCCGTAACAAGGAAGAGTACTACTATCGCTCTATCTTTGAGGAGCATTTCCCGAGTGAGAGTGCGGCTAAGAGTGTTCCCAGTGTACCGAGTGTGGCTTGTTCTACAGCTGAGGCACTGGCTTGGGATAAAGCTTTCCAGCATATCAATGAGCCGAGCGGACGTGCGGTAACCGATGTACATGAAGAGGGATACAAAAACTAAACTGATTAGTAGATATGAAAATAGAATTTACAAAAATGCATGGTCTGGGTAATGATTACATCTATGTGAATACGATGAAATACCCGCTGACTAATCCGGAAGAAAAGTCCATAGCCTGGAGTCGTCCTCATACGGGGATAGGCAGTGACGGACTGGTGCTGATTGGCGATTCGGACAAGGCTGATTTCAGCATGCGTATTTTTAACGCGGACGGTTCTGAAGCCAAGATGTGCGGAAATGCCAGTCGCTGTATCGGGAAGTATTTGTATGAATATGGACTGACTACGAAGACGGATATTCTGCTGGATACGCTTTCCGGTATCAAGGAACTGCATTTGCAGGTGAAGGAGGGAAAGGTAGAGTCTGTTCGGGTGGATATGGGAATTCCTGCCGATATTCACTGGGTGGATTTGGGCGATGCTTATCCCTTCCAGAAAGGAGTGGCCGTGTCAATGGGGAACCCTCATCTGGTTATTTTTGTAGATAAAATGGAGGAGGTAGCTCTTGCTGAAGTAGGACCAGTGCTTGAACGTCATCCACTTTTCCCGGATCGGGTAAACGTAGAGTTCGCTCAGGTATTGGACAAAGAAAACATACGCATGCGGGTATGGGAAAGAGGATCCGGTATCACACAAGCTTGTGGTACGGGAGCATGTGCTACCGCTGTGGCAGCAGCTTTTTCCGGACAATGCGGCTCCCACGCAACAGTCTGTATGGATGGAGGTGACCTGACCATCGACTGGGCGGGAGAGGGACAGCATTTGTATATGACAGGCCCCGCAGTGAAAGTATTTGACGGAACAATCGAATTAAAAGAGTAAGACAAGATATATATGATACAAGTAAACGATAATTTCATCAAGTTGCCCGGAAACTATCTGTTTTCGAGCATTGCTAAGAAAGTGAATGCCTTTAAATCGGCTCATCCGGAAGCTGCACTTATTCGATTAGGAATTGGCGACGTGACTCGTCCGCTTCCACCGGCTTCTATCAAAGCCATGCACCGTGCGGTAGACGAACTGGCCGATGCCGGAACCTTTCATGGGTACGGTCCTGAACAAGGATATGATTTCTTGATTCAGGCTATTCTGGAACATGATTACCGCTCGCGTGGAGTAGAATTGCGTCCGACAGAAATTTTTGTGAGTGACGGAGCTAAAAGTGACACCGGTAATTTTGGAGACATTTTAGGCACAGGCAATAAAGTTGCGGTAACAGACCCCGTGTATCCGGTGTATATTGACAGTAACGTCATGGCCGGGAGAGCTGGAGAATTGCAGGCAAACGGGCAATGGAACCGTCTGACTTACCTGCCTTGTACGGCTGAAAACCATTTTATCCCTTCTCTTCCCCAGGAGCCGGTAGACATGATTTATTTGTGTTATCCGAACAATCCGACGGGAACAACTCTGACGAAAGCCGAATTGCAGAAGTGGGTGGACTATGCTTTGGAGCACAAAGCGTTGATATTATATGATGCGGCTTATGAGGCTTACATTCACGAAAGTGATGTGCCACATTCTATTTATGAGATAGAAGGAGCCCGCTCTTGCGCCGTTGAATTCCGCAGCTTCTCCAAGACAGCCGGTTTTACCGGAGTGCGTTGCGGTTATACCGTAGTGCCGGAAGAAGTGAAAGCCATGACGGCTTCGGGCGAGCAAGTAGCTTTGAATCATTTATGGAACCGTCGGCAGTGTACGAAGTTCAATGGTACCAGCTATATCACCCAGCGAGGGGCAGAGGCCATCTATACCGCCGAAGGACAAGCTGAGATTAAGGAAACCATAGCTTATTATATGGAGAATGCCCGTTTGATGCGTGAAGGACTGCATGCTGCCGGATTTACACTATATGGAGGAGTGAATGCGCCTTATATTTGGGTAAAGGCACCCGAAGGACTGGATTCATGGAGCTTCTTTGAAATGTTGCTTCACGAAGTCAATGTGGTAGGAACTCCGGGAGTAGGATTTGGACCGAGCGGAGAAGGATTCCTGCGACTGACAGCCTTTGGTAAACGTGAGGATTGCCAGGAAGCAATGAGTAGAATAAAAAACTGGGCCGGACGTTAATCCGACCCAGTTTTTAAAACCGCCAGCCTATCCCGATCGAGAGTGAATGAAAAAATGGGCGCTTCTTTCCGAGGTTCAGCATGTTTCCGTCGAAAACGGTTTCCCGGACGCCCGAGTAAGGGTCAAGGTTAGAGAGGGTGTATCCCAGAGAGATTATCAGGCTTTCTTCTATTTCCAACGAAACGGAAGTTTTCAGCTGAAAGGATAAAGGCTCCGCACGGGAAGTTGTGATTTCTTCATAGTGGTGGGGAGTCCATACACCTGTGGAGTTTGGGAAATAGGCTAGGGTTATATGTTATTTCACCGTTACTTCCTTCTTGTCGTAGAAAACCAGTCTGATTTCTCCTTTCGCGGGAGCGTCATTGTCTTTGGTTTCCAGTTTCAGGATGCGTTTCAGCGTAAGCATATATTTGCCTTTCGGCACATTCTTAAACGAAACTCCGTCACGGCTTTCATTTAATGTACCATTATAAGCGGTATATTCCTCCAAATGAGAGGGGTTGTCCAGCGTGGCCTCCAGTTCTTCATTGGACGCGATTTTCTCACCCTTCCATCCAACCACTTCCTGATTGGTAATTGTGGTAAGTTCCGAAGGAATATGTATCTCATTAATCCATTCCTTGTAGGCATAATTGGTCAGCATACGGGTTTCTTGCTGCCGTTTGCGTTGGAACACGAATGAAACTTGTTCGTCTTTTCCGAGTGCCAGTGAATAGGAATAACCGAATATTGTATTTCCATCAAAATAATGGTATTCCATCTCTTTGCCATTGGCCATGATGGATGCTCCGCCTGTCAGTTTGATTTCTTTCAGGGGTACGTCTTTCTCTGGAGAGAAACGGGCGTAGGTCAGGGTAGGCTGTGAATCAGAAAAAGCTACCAGGTAGCTTTGATAAATAGCTACATTGTCCGGTAGATTTTCTGAATTTTCTTCACTGCAAGATACAGTGAAGAAAATCAATAAGCCGTACATCATCCCATAAAGTAGTTGTTTCACTTTCATGAGTCGCGTATGTTTAAATAGATTTACGGCTGCAAAGGTAAAGTGAACAGATGGAAGTCAGGGAAAAATCTGATGTACACAAGTAAAATTTAATCTATTGGAAATTAGATAGTTGATAATTTTTATGATGTACATGACACTTAAAATGCGGTGATAAACTCGTCAAAACTGCTGTTTTCGATGTGCATTTTCTCCTTCAGTCTCATTTTCCGGCGCGAGATGCTTCCTTTGGCAATATGGTAGATTTCAGATAGTAACGACATGGGAAGATCCATCTTTACCAGACAGCAGAAACGAAGTTCCTCTTCCGTAAGTTGCGGGTAACACTCCTTCAGTCGTCTGGTAAATCCGTCGAAGCAAGTGTCTGCGTTTTGCTGAATAATGTCCCATTCCTCTTCCGTTAGGTGAAGTGCACCTTGCGAGTTCCCTTTCCGCAACAGAGAAGGAAGCGTGATGGCATTCAGTTGCCGGTAGTATGCTACGCTTTTATTCAGCCGGTCAATTTCCTGCTGCTTCAATTTCTCCTGTTCGTGGGCCAGTGCCACTTCCGCTTCTTTCCTTTTCAGTGTTTCTTCCATGCGCATCCACTGGGTAGCCTTTAGTTCTTCTGTCAGCTTTTGCTTGTGCACGCGGATGCGGTGAAGAAGTAAAAGCAGGATAAGAATCACCACGCCTAAGGTGACCGCAATCCGGTAGAAAACCAGTTTGTGGTGTGCTGCCTGCATCTCTGCTTTGTTGGCCCGTTCGCGTTGCAGCTTGTATTCGTGCATATCCTGTATCTTTTCGATGACCATTTCCTTTCGTTCGGTACTTAGCGAGTCATGCGACAGAATGTATTTTCGCATGTAGATGTTTTCCTGCTTCTCATTCTGTTTCCTTCCGTACATTTCGAACAGACGACGGTAGGCTTCCGTGCGTTGTTTTAAGGAGGCATCAGGTAAAAAAGGCAGGATATGATGCGTGGCCGAGTCAGCTTGCAGAAGAGAGGCAAAAATGTAGCCCTTCTGAAGATGCAAGGCGGCAGCTTCCTTGTCCGGCAAATTTTGGCAGATGGCATTGTTGATGTAATGGAAGGCACTGTCCGTCTGTCCTTGTTCCAAATAAATGCGGGAAAGGTAAAGTTCACTCTGTGCAATGGAGACCGGAGTTCCGGAAGGCATATAGGCAAGTGCTTTCTGAAAGAATTCTTTGGCCTTTTCCGGTTGATGCGGCAGGTAAAGCATGGCTTTCTCCTGCCATAAGTTTGCATATACGGACGAGTCGTTCAGGCATTGAGCGATACTTTCCGCAGCATCTAAGAAATGAGCTTCTTCCTGATTCTCTCCTTTAAAACGGCTGATGCGGGCCTGTTCAAGATAAATCCTGAACTGCAACAGGCTATCGGTATGAGTATTTATTTCTGTAGATTCAGGGGAAGGGGCTTCAGTTGGGGAGGTGCACGAGAAAACGTATACTCCCATGGCGAGTATCCCTATAATGATGAAATATCGGAGTACAGACATAGGTTAGTCAGGTTAGTTTGGAGCGAAGATACTAAAAAACTGCCTTTATAATGTATATTTTCTGAATAAATAAAGAAAATTTGGGGCTGTAGTGTACTAAATAAGTTGACACAATTTATTTAGTAGCATGCGTAAAAATCGA
>ENA-OPXG01001045-OPXG01001045.1-human-gut-metagenome-genome-assembly--contig:-NODE-1045-length-14651-cov-2.610510_pt1 | contig 14651 bp, 13 predicted proteins | sample MGYA00241519_ERZ502030 | MGnify/ENA primary metagenome ERZ502030 (study PRJEB25962, sample SAMEA2041937) | human gut metagenome | biome: human gut; feature: human-associated habitat; material: faeces...
AGATGGAGGAACGTGTTAAGGCTGATATTTGGTATATGGAGCATTGGACAATGTTGCTTGACATATATATCATTTATAAGACTGTGGCGAATGTGATTGTGGGGGAAAAAAATGCATACTAAATATATATTGGGGTATAGTATATATTTTTTCAGATATTTATTTGTTCGATAAAGATTGTATATGATTCAAATTGTAGATAAGAGTGAATGTTGTGGTTGCAATGCTTGCGGAGATGTTTGTACTCATGAGGCGATCACTTTCCAAACTGATATTGAAGGATTTTGGTATCCTGTAGTTGATAAGGACAAGTGTATTGATTGTGGCCTTTGCGAAAAGGTGTGTCCAATTATAAATATTGATGTACTGAAAAAAAATGATTTTGAGAAGCCTATTTGTTATGCTGCCGAACATAAAAATATAGAGGTTGTATTCGATTCCACCTCTGGGGGACTTTTTTCTGCCTTGGCTGATATTATGTATAAAGACAATGGATTCGTAGGTGGGGCTATTTTTAATGATGATTTCTCTGTACGCCAATATATCTCGGATGACAAGTGCGATTTGCTTAAGTTGCGCAGCAGTAAATATTTGCAAAGTAACTGTGAAGGTTTCTATGAGCAAGTACGTGAATATCTTAAATCTGGTGAGAAAGTTCTTGTCTGTGGATGTCCTTGTCAGATGGCGGCTATGAGAGCTTTTCTCCGTAAAGACTATGAAAATCTTATTATTGTAGACTTTATTTGCCGTGCTATTGATTCGCCGAAGGCATGGCGCAAATATCTTGATACATTCGATGAACGTTATGAATCAAAAGTTATATATGCAAAGGCGAAATCAAAAGAATACGGTTGGCGTAATCTTACTCAAAAGGTCATTTTGGAGAACGGGAAGCATCTTTATGAAACAAAAAATAAGCAACTTGCTCAAATTGGAAGTTTTATTACTTGTGCTCTAAGTCGCCCTTCTTGCTATGATTGTAAATTCAAGGGTTTTCCTCGTATGGCAGATATTACTATTGCGGATTTCTGGGGCATTGAATCTGTCAAACAGCATAAATTAAAAGATAAAGATATAGGTACATCTTTAGGTATGATAAATTCAGAAAAAGGTAAAGAGTTTTTTGAGCGAGTGAAGGCTAGACTTAATTATGTTGAGGTACCTTTTGAAACAATCATCCCTGGTAATGTGAGCTTGTATGAATCGATTGCACTTCCGACAGTTGATCGTAAAAGTCTTTTTGAGGATATGGATAAGATGTCATTTTGTGAGGTAGCTAAGAAATATGGTTTTTACGGTTATCCTGTGTCAAAAAAACAACAATTAAAACGAATTTTATGTTCTGTAAAACATTTGCTGTGCGCTACACAATGTCGTCCGTTCTCTATCTTTCGTACGCTGAAGTATAATACTCTTAAAGAAATATTGCAAAATAAGTTTATACTTTTTTATCCATATTCTTTTGTACAGTTTGCTAATGGAGCTAAGATTATTAAGGAAGGGCGGATCAATTTCGGATGTAAGAGATATAGAGATTCTAAGCTTGAAACACGTATGCTTGTTGATAAAGGCGGTACGCTTAAAGTGCTTGGAGATGTCTCTATTTCCTATGGAGCAGACATTGAAGTTTTTTCCGGTGGTGAGCTTACTTTTAAAGGTGGGCTCGTTTCAAACCTTAACACAGTGATTGTCTGTGCTAACAAGATTGAGATTGGCAAGGATGTAGGGTTTGGACGTAATATTACCATACGTGACAATAATGGTGGGCATTATATCAATATCACAGGATATAAAGATTCAGCGCCTGTTATTATAGGTGACAAGGTATGGCTTTGCGAAAGTTGTACTATTATGCCAGGGGCAAAAATTGGAGACGGTGCAATAATTGGGGCGCATTCTGTGGTTTATGGTAATGTACCCGCCCATGCTCTTGTTTCCGGTAATCCGGCCAAGGTGGTTATGAATAATGTATTATGGAAAAAATAAATCTCAAAAAGATAATATATGGAATTAAATAATTTTATTGATAATGTAGCTTCTCAGTTTGAAGATACTGATAGGTCATATTTTGCTGCTGATACTGAGTTTAAACTTCTTGACGAGTGGTCATCGCTTGCAGTCCTTCTCCTCATTTCTATGATTGATGAAAAGTATCATGTCATTATTACAGGAGATGAGGTAATGGCTGCTGAAACGATTGACGACCTTTTTAATGTGGTTAAAGAAAAATTATAAGTTCGAATAAACTTTCAATATGCAGAAAAACGTAATTGAATATCTCCTTCGTACAGCTGAAACTTACCCTCAGAAAATAGCTGTACAGGATAGTGTAAAAGAAATAACTTTTGCACAATTACTAGAACGTGCTCATATTTTGGCGTCTAAGGTTCGTCAGTATGGTATTATGAATTCACCTGTTGGAGTTTATATTCCCAAAGGATGCGATGCAGTGACTGCGTTTGCCGCTCTTAGTATGAGTGGCAACTTCTACGTGCCTCTTGATACAAAGTCTCCTTCTAGTCGTGTGGAATCAATTATTACAGTACTTGATACTCCTATACTTATTACTGACAGCGAGCACTTTACAAATTTGCAGAAAATTACCGATCGTCCGATCTTAGTGATTGATAATTCTTATACAGACAGTTCTATTCAGTGTATAGCAATAGAGAAGTTGATGGAAAAACAGATTGATACAGATCCTGTTTATTCTATTTTCACATCAGGTTCAACAGGTATCCCTAAAGGGGTTGTCGTATCTCATCGTGGTGTTATAGATTATATTGATTGGGCGATAGAAACTTTCCATATCGACTCAACATCTGTTATTGGTAATCAGGCTCCGTTTTATTTCGATAATTCAACGCTTGATATCTATCTGATGTATGCTACTGGTGCTACGCTGAATATTATTCCTGATACATTCTTTGCATTTCCAGCTAAGTTGGTGGAGTATCTGGACGAGAAAAAAATTACTTTTGTATTTTGGGTGCCGTTTGTTCTTGTTAACATGGCAAACTTCAAGATTCTTGATAGCCGTAAACCCCAATATCTCCGTGATGTATTTTTTGCTGGTGAGGTAATGCCCAATAAACATCTTAATTATTGGCGTCGCAATATGCCGGAATGTCGTTATGTTAATCTCTATGGTCCTACTGAAATCACAGTGGATTGTACTTATTACACTGTAGAACGTGAGTTTAATGATGATGAACCATTACCTATCGGATTTCCATGCAAAAATAGTGATGTGCTGATTCTTAATGCAGATTTTAAGCCTTGTGTTGTGAATGAGCAAGGAGAGCTCTGTGTTCGAGGTTCTTCACTAGCTTTGGGATATTATAACAATCCTCAAAAAACGGCAGAAGCTTTTATCCAAAATCCATTGAACAAACATTACCCGGAGACTATCTATTGTACTGGCGATATCGTTTATAAAAATGAACTGGGCGAAATTATGTATGTAGGACGTAAAGATTCTCAAATTAAACACAATGGATATCGTATTGAACTAGGTGAAATTGAAACTGCCGCTCTTGCTAGCCAAATGATTGAAAACTGTTGTGTAGTTTATGATTTCATGCGTAAAAAGATAGTTCTCATTTATCAAGCTAAAGAAGAACCTAACATGATAGAGTTTCGTAAAGTCATACTTACTAAGGTGCCTAAGTACATGCTTCCTTCAGAATATCATCGAGTAGATGTGATGAAACAGAATACTAGTGGTAAGATTGATCGTAAATATTATAATGATTTTATAAATAATGGTTCAAATTAGTTCTATAGAGCAGATACAGACTTTCAGTCAGTCTATCCGTTCTCTGGGCAAAGGTTTTATTACTAACTTCTATCTCAATGTAGAAAAGCACTCTATATGGATAGAAGCTGGAGAATTCTTTGTTCATGAAACTCCAGAATGTATTTTCTTTTTGCATAAAAATGAAACTTTTTATCATCTTTTCTTCACTGCCACTTCAACCGATAGTCTTTGTGCGGCATTGCAAAAGGCTCCGTTTTATAATGAACTATTGAGTATTGATGTTCTTGGTGCAAAAGAGAATGTTGTTAAGGATGCGTTAGTTAATATTGGCTTCTATGAGTATAAGAGCCTATATCGTATGTACCATATTGGCTGTACGCCTCAATATGAGATGGAGAAGATGGCGGATGTGGCGACCATTAAAGATTTAGATGAGATTAATCATATTCTTAATCAAGTCTTTGATCCATTATCAGAGCAAATTCCAACCAAAGGTGAATTGGCATTGGCTATTAGTAAAGAGGGGATATTGATATTTAGAGCTGAAGGTAAAATTAAAGGTCTGGTATTATTTGAATTATTAAAACAGAATTTACATTGGCGTTTTTGGTGGGTTGAGGAGGGGTATAGAGACCAGCACGTGGGGGCTTTATTGCACCATTCACTTATGAATTTAGCAAAAGACACTAAGCGTCAAATGCATTGGGTAGTTTCTACTAACGACAATGCAATAAAGCGACATGAGCATTATGGGTATATAGCTGAATCACTCTATGATTACGTTTTATTAAATAAAAAAGTCTAACAGGTAAAAATAAAATTATGAAAGAGCAAATTATTGAGATTTTGACAAATCTTCGTCCAGAGTTTGATTTTACAGAGAATGTAGATTTCATAGAAGAAGGTATGATTGATTCTCTAGATGTTGTTAATCTTGTTGCTGAACTAGAATTAACTTATAACATAAACATTGACGGTCTTGATGTAGTTCCTGAAAATTTTTCTACCATTGACAATATTATGAAGTTGTTGTCTAAAAATGGTGTAAAATAGTTATGGACTTTCGATTTATAAATAAAAAAATTACGGGTATACTTTCTATACTTCCGTCAAAGGATATTTACTTTGATGATGAGTTGGAATATTATAACTTTTCTGAATCAAAGGCTGCAAAACTGAAGCTCACTATGGGCTATAACAAGCGGCGTATTTTTGATAAAGAGCTTTGTGTTTCTGATATTTGTGTGCAGGGTATGGAGTATCTTTTTGCTACAGGAAAGTTATGTAAAGAGGATATTGATGCTATGATTCTTGTTACTCAGAGTCAGGATTACTTTCTTCCACCAACTTGTAACCTAATTCAAGGGCGTCTTGGCTTGGGAGTGGATGTATTATGTATGGACATTGTACAAGGGTGCGCCGGATATATTCTAGGGCTCATACAAGCCTTTATGTTGCTTGAACAGCAGAATATTAACAAGGTAGTTTTGTTTAATGCAGATATTCTTAGTCGTAAGGTTTCTCGCTATGATCGTCAGATTAGCCCTATGTTAGGTGACGCATGTTCCATCACTATTGTGGAGAAGAGTGATGTTCCATGTGATATTCTTTGTAACTATAACGTAGATGGTGGTCGTGCTATGTCCGTAAATATTCCAGCAGGTGGTTGGCGTGAACCTTCTACCAGTCAATCTGCTATACTTGAAGAAGATAAGGATGGTAATCGTCGTTCTCGTAATGACATGGTAGAAGATGGCAGCCAAATTTTTAACCTGATCCAACTCAATGTTCCTAAAATGATTCATCATGTTCTCGATGCTACAGGAACATCAAAGTCAGAAATTGATTATTATATGGTTCATCAACCAAACCGTTTCATGATTCAGAAGTTAGCAGATAAAATAAGTGTACCTCGTGATAGGATGCCAAGCAATATCGTTGAAAACTATGGAAATTCAAGCGGAGTGACCATTCCTGTAAATATCGTCCACAATTTAGGTTCTCTTCTTATTTCTGGAAAAAAGAAACTTCTTCTTGCTGGTTTTGGTGTAGGTCTTGCATGGGGGGCAACAATTCTTGACATAGGCAATCTTGATTTTTGTGAAATGTTTGAAGTGAATAGCGAAGAATGATGACAGAAATTTCTGTAAATAATAAGCGGATAGCGAAGAATACTCTTTTTTTGTATTTCAGGATGCTCTTGACTATGGGGGTTGCGCTCTATACATCAAGAGTTGCTCTTCAAGTGTTGGGCGTATCTGATTATGGATTATATAATGTAGTCGGTGGGGTAGTAGCTATGTTAGCTTTTATAAATGGATCGATGTCATCAGGAACTTCACGTTTTATCGCCTATGAATTAGGACGCAATAATGTTGAGAAGATGAATCAGGTATTCAATGTTTCATTAGTTTGTCATATACTAATTGCTCTTATTTGTTTTGTCTTAGCTGAAACTGTGGGTCTTTGGTTTTTGAATACGTATATTCAATTTCCTGCAGATCGATTATTGGCTGTGAACATTGTATATCAAGCATCTATCATCACTTTTATAATGCAAATAACTCAGACACCATATAATGCTTCTATTATAGCCCATGAGAATATGAATGTTTACGCTTATGTGAGTATCTTAGAGGTATCGTTGAAGTTACTTATGGTAGTTTTTTTATTGTGGGTAGATACGTCTGATGCACTCATCACTTATAGTATAATTCTTCTTTTTATTCAGTTGCTTATTTTGATCATATATAGAATTTATTGTATGAAGAAGTATGATGAATCTAAGTGGAAATTGGTGAAAGATAAATCGATATATAAAGAAATTTTCTCTTTTTCTGGTTGGGATGTAGTTGGAAGTCTTTCTGTGGTAACACAAGGTCAAGGTCTGAATATTCTTTTAAATATATACTTTGGGCCAATAGTAAATGCGGCACGTGCAATAAGTTATCAAGTACAAGGTGCATTCTCGCAATTTACTGGTAACTTTATGACTGCAGTTGTACCACAAATTACTAAATATTTTGCCCAGGAAGAATACAAAAAGATGGTAAAACTTATAAATGACTCTGCTCTCTATTCTTTCTATTTACTTTTAGTTTTAATTCTTCCAGTCATGTTCCGTTTGGATTATATTCTTGGATTATGGTTAAAGGAAGTTCCTGATGATGCCGAAATTTTTACAAAAATTATTTTAATTTATTTAGTAATTAGATCGTTAGCGCGTCCTGTTGTCCAAGGTATTCATTCTACGGGTAATATTAAAACAATAAATATTTGGGCAATTTTCTTTGGTCTTACTCCATTACCAATTGCATGGATAGGTCTTCATTGTGGATTGTCTGCCTCTTATGCATTTTATGTACTTCTTATAGATGGAATTTTGTGTAATGTTGCTGAGATTTATGTTTTAAGTCGTCAATTTAAACCGTTTTCACAGATTATACATTATAAATATGTATATGGAAAGAGTTTGTATATTTCTGTTTTGAGTGTTATCCCTGTATATATAATACATTCTCTTGCTCCAAGTGGGTTAGGATATTTCTTTTTATATTATTTGATAAGTGTTTCTATTGAAATTATTTTAATTTTCTATTTAGGAATTGACCAAAATACAAGGGGAAAATTGCTGAAAATTGTTAAAAACAAGGTTTGTAAAAATGGAAATTGATAAGACTATTGTGCTATCCAATGGAGTAGAAATGCCTCGTCTCATACAGGGGGTTCCTCATTGTGATCAATGGACAAATTATTCAGTAGATTTTTTTTATGATATTCTTCGAACTTCTGTTAGAAATGGTATTGTTGCCTTTGATTCATCACATGCGTATGGTAAAAGTGAAAGTACAATAGGTTACGTTTTGAAGCGTTTTGCTGAAGAGGGAATATCACGAAAGGAAGTCTTTATTACTTCAAAAATTGATAATCATCAGCAGTATGTCGGGAATATGAATAAATGTGTGGATGATAGTTTGAAAACAATGAAAACTGATTATCTTGATTGTATGCTATTTCATTGGCCTGTGCAAAATCATTTTGAAGAAAACTGGCTTCAGTTGGAGGACGCATATAAGAAGGGCAAAGTACGTTCTATTGGTATTGCTAATGCTAAGATATTTCATATTGAACGTCTTCGAAAGTATGGTGCTACCATTGTTCCTCATGTTATACAAACTGAGATACATCCTTTTAACTCATGTTTGCAATTACGGGATTATTCAGAAAAACATAAAATTGCTCTTCAAGCATGTTCTTCATTGGCTAACATGATTGATAAAATGAAATATAACAAAACACTAATTGATTTATCTCGTAAATATTCTGTGTCATTAGTTCTTTTGGTACTTCGCTGGCATTTGCAATCTAATATAGCTCCGCTTTTTCGTTCGTTCAATCCTAAACATATCGAAGAAATGAAGAGAGTGTTTACATTTAATATTTCAAATGAAGATATGGGGTTGATAGATGCTCTTAATGAGAATTATCGTTATCATCCAGAATCATCAAATTGTGCAGGATTTTAAATTATGAAAATTCAAATTGGAAGAAAAAAAAAGGCGGCAATGTTAATTGTTGTGTTAAGTTTTGTATTTGCAATTTTAGTCTCTATTTGGGCAGTTATTATTTTACTCGCTTTTTATGTATTGATTGCATTTTCTTTGTATTTAAATTGGCTATTAAAGAAGACAGACTGGTGGAAAAATCAATTTGTGTTTACGCATCAGTTTATTTCAAATCAGGGGTATCGTGAGAACTTAACACGCAATATTGAGATAGTAAATGTTGGTAGTAATCCAGCCCGTTTTGCATTTGATTATGATGATTTGATACTGGGTGCAAACTGGTCTACTGGCAATCAAGGATTAGATATGGATTACCAATTGTTACGCTTTTATCATAGTTTTATGAAAGAAGGTGCTACGGTTTTAATTCCTATTGTCCCTTTTTCTTCTGTTAGTGCCTATCTTATTCCTTCGATATATAAGGATAAGTCTTATATGGTGAAATTTTATAGTGTTTTGGATTATTTACAAACTGAATATCTACCACAGTTTAAACATGTTCGTTATTGGTATAAATATCCACTTTTGTTTAATTGGCTGGCAGTGAGGTTTTTGTTGCGAGATGTAAAACCGGACAAGAGAATATTGTATGATTCTGATCTTACTAATCGTGTCGATGCAGTTACAGCAGAACTATTGATGGACAATTGGAAGTCTGAATTTAATATTAAAGATTTAGAAGCACCTTTATCTTCAGAACTTCAGGAAGCGAGAAAACAATCTGTGCAATTAATGAGAAATATGTTGGAATATCTTGTTGAACGTGGGTACAAACCTGTATTTATTATGCCTCCTGTCTCTAAAATGCTATCTACTTATTTTACAGAACCATTTAGAGAGAGATACATCGATTCTTTTATTCGTGAATTTAGTGAATATAATGTCCCATATTTTGATTATACCAAGGTCTTAGAGTTTCAGGCTGATGATCTTTTTTTTAATGATCTTTTTATGAATGTCAAGGGACGTACAACTTTTACAAAACGAGTATTGACTGACTTAAAGATGATTTAATAGATAGCTAAGTCCAGTTCTGTTTGGAATATAAGTTTTATTTATATGAGTGTAAGAGTTCTTTGGCGACATAATAACGTTGTAGAGGGCTTAACGATGTTTGTATAAATAATATTGATAATTTGACTATGCTGAGATACTGTATTATTATTGTAGAGGTATTATAAATAGTATATATAATGCGAATCGGGATTATTACATTTTGGCAAGGTAAAGATAACTATGGTCAATTGTTGCAATGTTGGGCATTACAACAATATTTAAGAAAACATGGTCATGAACCTTTTCTTATTCGTTACGATTTTGTGGGAAATGTGTGCCGTCCGAGTTTAAAAAGATTCTTAAAGTTATTTTTAATTTATCCTATTTTTCTGAAAATAGCTTCGGTAGTGAATCAAAATAGAAATGAAAAGCTGCGGTATTATAATGATTTAAAAAATAAGGAACGAAAATTCTGTGATTTTTTAAAAGAGAATATAACTGTATCTGATATTATTTATAGTGATTATTCTGCTTTGCGAAAGACTCCTCCTTTGGCTGAATGTTACATTACAGGAAGTGATCAAGTTTGGGCGCAAAAACTAGATTATGAAGATAATAAAGCTTTTTTTCTAGCTTTTGGAAATAAGAGTATAAAAAGAATTGCCTATGCGCCAAGTTTTGCAATGAAGAATTATCCTCGCAAATTATTACCACTCTTGAAACGAGAATTAGTAGCCTTTGATAGTATTTCGGTACGCGAATCTGATGGATGTAAAATATGTGCAGCAATAGGAATAAAAGCAACGAAGGTATTAGATCCAACATTACTTTTAGAAAAAAAAGATTATTACCAATTATTAAGACAGGAAACTTCTTCCCAAAAGTATGTTTATGTTTATAGTCTTAACATTGCTTCGGCAAATGAGATACGTTGGAATGAGTTACAATCATATATAAAACGCAATAAAAATCATGTAATAGCGACTCCTGCTAGTGGATACATTCCTGGACGAGAACTATTTGGTCCTATTGAATATTCATATGCTACCATTCAGGATTGGCTTTCTAATATATATTATGCAGAATTGGTTGTTACTACTTCTTTCCATGGCATTGTATTTTGTATTTTATTAGAAAAGCCTTTTATCTATATTCCATTAAAGGGTAAATACTCTAAAGGAAATAATAGAGTTTTAGACTTATTAGAGGATTTAGATTTGAATGATAGAATATTGAATGATAACTCTACTTATGAAAGTATCGCTCAGCAATCGATTGATTGGCGTCTGGTTAATTTGAATCTTGTCAAAAAGAGAGAGGATTCATTCTTGTTTTTAAAATGTGCGCTTCAATGAAGATACTATATGATCACCAAGCTTTCACCATGCAATATTTTGGTGGAGTTTCAAAAAGTTTTTGTGAGCTAATATCTCATCTTCCGAAAGATGTTAGTGTAGAAATAGGAGTGCTACAGAGTAATAACGTACATCTTGTACAATCTGGATTGTGCCCAATGTTGGAGGCTGTTAAATTGGATTATAAAACATTTTTGCCACATTTTTATTTTAAGGGGAAAGGACATTTATATTTATGGTTTAATCGTTTGTTTCCTTCTTTTCCGTCAGTAGAACATGTTAATAAACGGAGAACTGTAGAGTTACTTCAGTCTGGAGATTTTGATGTATTTCATCCAACCTTTTTTGATGATTATTTTTTATCATATTTAAATGGAAAACCTTTCGTTTTGACTGTTCATGACATGATGCCCGAATTGTTTCCGCAATATTTTAATAGAAATGATCTGCAAATTGTAGGAAAAAGAAAATTGGTGGAGAAGGCCAATGCTATTATTGCGGTCTCAAAGCAAACAAAACAAGACTTGATGGAAATCTTAAAAGTTCCAGAAGATAAAATAAAAGTAATTTATCATGGAGGACCTGTCTGTGAAAAAATATCAAATAAAGCCTTGATTGATGAACCATATTTTTTATATATGGGTACTAGGGATAAATACAAAAATTTTCATCAACTTATTGTTGATTTTAGTAAATTTTCGGATAATTGTAAGAAAACAGTGTTAGTATGTACAGGTGGCGAATTTACACGGCAAGAAAAAGAAGCATTTAAAAAGTATAATATTCTTGATAGAGTGGTACATTTTTCTGCGACAGATGAAAATGTGAAAAACTTGTATGCTCATGCTGTTGCTTTTGTATATCCTTCTTTGTATGAAGGATTTGGTATGCCTATATTAGAAGCTTTTGCCTATGGTTGTCCAGTATTACTTAATAATAAAAGTTGTTTTCCTGAAATAGCAGGCAATGCTGGTATTTTCTTTCTTTCAGATAATGGTGGATCGGATTTAGTAGAAAAATTAGAAATCGCTTTTTCTTGGAGTGATGAAGAACGTAAAAGTATTATTCAATTAGGATATGAAAAGTTGAAATTTTATTCGTGGCAAAAATCAGCAAAGCAACTTAAAGATTTGTATGAGTCAATAATCTGATAAGTAGGATTTTATTTCAAGAAAATGAATTATGAAGATTTAATTAGTTCTTTACTAAATGAAATAGTGACAATATTTTTAGCCACTATTATCATTAATATATTATATATACCAATATACAAAAGATGTATAAATGGCTTTTTAGATCCTTTATTGATATCTGTTGTCTTTTCTTCGTTGGCGAATTCTGTACCTTTTTATCTTTATTTTGCAGGATTGATGAGGGGGGAGTTGTTTTTATTTATTCTTTTTTTTGAGGGATGTTTTTGGATCGTTTTTTACAAAACGCATATTTGTTTTAAAAATAAAAATAATAAAAAAATAATAAAAAATGAAAGTTTGTTAGTTGAAAGAATTGGATTACTATCAATTTTTATAGTCATATTGCTTCAGCTTTATATTTATAAGTTAAATGGTATTCCATTATTTAATGAAAGTCGTTTTACAGCCACAGGAGGCGATGATACGATTGTAAATTTGCTCCAAAGATTTATTAGTCCATTTGATACATTTCTTTGTCTTTATTGTTTCTATAAAATGGATTTAAGGAAAAAGAAAGGATATTTTATTCTATTAATTATATTAGTATTCTCATTTCTAAGTGGTTCTAAAAGTTTTATCTTACGATTAATTTCAGCTTATTTTTATTATAATATTTTCTATAAAGGAAAAATACCTTATGTGAAATGGTATTTTATTCTTTTTATTGCTCTAACCCCGTTATTTACATTATATGGAAAATCAGATGATACGTTAAGTGCATATTTATATCGCTTAATAGGAAATGGAGATATTTATTGGAATGCTGTTTATGATGATGCCATTGATCATATTAAAATTGAAAATCCAATAATAAACCAAACTCATCTTTTATGGGGACCATTTAGACATTTAATAGGCTTTACGCCTGGTCCTAGTGATATGGCTATCGTGGGTGAATCAATTATGGAATATGCTTATTCTTATATTAGTGGAGTTCCTAATTCTAGGCTTCCTGTATTAGGTTGGATTTATTTTCGTTGGTGGGGACTTTTGTTTGCTATGTTTATGGGATGGTTAGTTGCTATTTTGATCAAAAAAGTACCTAATATGTTTAAAAATAGTCTTATATCAGCTTTTTATAAAGCTTCTTTTTATAGTATTGGAGCTTCATTTATAACTGATGGTTATTTGGGATTTTCCAATCTATTGGGAGTGATTTTTTTCTCAATGACTGTTGCTAGCATACGATTACTAACTCAAAAAAAAACAATATGGTCACGTTGTCAATTATAACAATTAATTACAATAACAAAAAAGGACTATTGAAGACTATTAACAGTATAAAAGAACAATCATTCACTGATTTTGAATGGATTATAATTGATGGTGGTTCTACTGATGGAAGTGTGGAGATAATTAGAGAAAATGAATCTCGAATTGCATATTGGATATCCGAGCCTGATAAGGGAGTTTATGATGCAATGAATAAAGGAATATCACATGCTAATGGTCTTTGGCTTAATTTTATGAATAGTGGTGATACATTTGAAAGGAAAGATACCCTTCGTAATGTCTTTTCTGAAAATATTCCTGAATCTGCACATTTTTTGTATTCTGATACTGTTTCAGAGATGCAGGATGGAAGCATAAAAATATCTTATCAAAACCATTTAAAAGGAAATATTATTCATCAGAGCTCGATATATAAGAAACAGTTGCATGAACAATATGGGTATTATGTGGTCACTCCTAAGATTATAATATCTGATTTACTTTTTTTTCTATCTATACCCGAAGAATATTTTCATAAAGTAAAAACAATTATAGCCAACTTTGAATTAGGCGGAATATCAAGCTCCGGTACATGGTGTGTTAAGCAAAAAATGTGTGCTTTAGTAGTGTATCGGAAAATGAGCTTTGGTGCTTTATATTATAAATATCTGTTATTGATGATAAAGGGGATAGTGAGAAAAATAATAGTTTGGTCTAAGACTCATTTTATAAGCAAATGAAAACGGTAACTGTCATTATGTCCTCATATAATGGTGCTTTATTTATAGAGAGACAAATAAAATCTATTTATAATCAGAAAGATGTGAGTATAAATTGTTTTATTAGGGATGATGGGTCAAGTGATAATACATTACAGATATTAACTGAGCTACAAAAAAAATATACTAATTTATCTTTTATTGTCGGAGATAATGTGGGGTGGGAGAAAAGTTTTTTAATAGCCTTAAGTTTGGCTCCACAGGCTGATTATTATGCTTTTGCAGATCAAGATGATGTTTGGTTTGATAATAAAATTATTAGTGGACTAAATCAGTTGGCTCAATATTCTGATAATGAAGTTACAATGTTTCATTGTAATAAGATTTCAGTAAATAGAGATTTGACGCCTCTTTCTCATCAAATAAAAAGATTATCTCGTCCTATTAATAGACAGAACGCCGTCGTACAAGAATATGCCCAAGGATGTTCTATTATTTTTAATAATGCAGCGAAAAATCTTCTGACGAAGAGACTGCCTATTGAAAAAATTGCTCATGATTTTTGGGTAGGCTTGGTTTGTTTTATGTTTGGACATGTGATATATGATTGCAATCCATATTTTTATCATATTAATTATGGAAACAATGCATCAGGTGAAGGGCATTTATTAAAAAGTTGGCAGAAACGTTGGCGTATGTTTTGGGGGACTAAAAATGTTTACTATTTACCTTCTTCAGATTTATTATCTGATGCATATGTTGATCTTTTAACAGATGAAGATAAAATATTTCTCCAGCAAACATTAGATTATAAGACAAATATTAGATCGAAACTCAATCTATTATTTTCT
>ENA-OPXG01001047-OPXG01001047.1-human-gut-metagenome-genome-assembly--contig:-NODE-1047-length-14632-cov-2.974137_pt1 | contig 14632 bp, 11 predicted proteins | sample MGYA00241519_ERZ502030 | MGnify/ENA primary metagenome ERZ502030 (study PRJEB25962, sample SAMEA2041937) | human gut metagenome | biome: human gut; feature: human-associated habitat; material: faeces...
CACCGGATACTTGTTTTTCTGCCGGTAACAATCTTCATCCGACACAACCCCTATAATCAGATAATCACACAGCTCCTTGGCTCTCTGTAACAGACGCACATGTCCTGTATGGAACATGTCAAATACACCTGCAACATATCCGATATGATATTTCTTTTTTTCTACTTTTTTTGCATTGTCACTCTTCATGTTTGCATCCGAATCTGCCTTTGGATCAATCGGCTCCTGCCTAAATACCGGTTTCGCATACGAACGGCTTGTATCAAAGATTCCATAATCTGTGATACCCATCGTTTCTAATTGCTTCGCTACAGATAAATAGTTCTTAATGCAGATAAACACCTTAAATTTTGTTATATCTATCTTATTTAAAAAGTCCGGTGATTCTATTTTAACTCCTTGAATCTCTTGTCCCCATTTGTTAGGATTATTATCTATGATTGTAGAGATATGATACTCTTTACTGTACATTGCTAAAAAACGTTTTGTATATACTCCTGAACCAAACAAAATCAAATTTCGTGTTCCAATATCTTTCAATGGATTCACAAAAAACCGTTCATATTCTGCTTCTGAATAATTCATTCTTTTACGATTTGCTTCCACAATATCATTATTACTTCTTGTTTTAGAATAATATAAGCACAGTTTATCCTGGTTTCGAATCTGCGCTATATAGTTCCACACAAATCTTCTATAAGCATCAATTTTCTTATCTATTTTATATCTCTTTAATAATTCTATTTTGGGTATCGTTTTTTCAAGTTTTGGTTCACCTTCATACACTAAATCAATAAGTCTCGTAACAATAACTCCAACAGGGCAATTTTCAATCGCAAACTCTTGATCAAAGAACGTAAACTCTCCATCTTCAACAAAGCAGTTTAACGGCACAAGATCATAATACCCCCTTTCCAGTATCTGATCTTCTTCATCTTCAAAAAGGCCAGAAGAAATCTCAGAAGACTGAAGAATTATTCTATAAAATCTATCCATCGCTTCAATAAATGATTTTTTATCCTCAAACGCAATACGTCTAAAAAATGATAATGCATTTTCACCTTTACTATATGGCATCCTATATACATCATCTTTTAAATCTGCCGGAATCATATGTATTCCCCGTTTTTCCAACTCGTTATTGTGATTCATCAATTCCAAAAGTCGTCTTTTCCCTTCTGAATAAACGGCTCTCTTTTCTACCCTTTCTTTATATATAATTGTTTGGAGCGCATTATTGACTCCTCTATCCAACGATGACGTTACATGCAGCACTTCATTTCCAACATCAAACGGTAACCGATTCTGAGATTTTGACGATATAATCAAAAAAGCATTTGCCATAGAATGAAATAAATTATTTTCAATCATACCGGTATACAGATACTGCTCTTCCAAAAAAACAGTATCCGGATAATGATACATTGGGGAACACCGAATATTCAATTCTTCATTTGGCGTGTATCCGTCTTTCAAAATATGAAACGGACTTTCCAAACCCGGAAATACAGAAAGAAATTCCGATTGGCAAAAGCCTGTCTGATTCAACATTTTTTTCAGCTTAGCTTTGTCATACATTCTCCCTGAAAAAATATCCTCTTTCTGTGTACTTGCTTTTCTATAATCTTCTATCCCATCAAAATTACGTCCGGTATATGGGTCTCTGTCCCCGCAAAAGTAACGAATTCCAAATCGATTATGCGCCAGAAGGAATAATAACCCATTTGCATTTAATAATTGGCGCACAGAACTTATCAGTTGCTCTGGTTTCTCAAATTTCTCAAAGCATTCAGAAAGTATTGCAATATCATAATTCCCGATATTCGCCTTCCATTGCATCCACTCTCTAATATCAAGGAAATCCACTCCTGCTATTTTTCCAACACCGGAATCTTCTTGCAGACATTCATATAATGGATCCGTAGGGTATCCTATATATGCCACGCTATCTGTTTTCCGAAAGGTATACCATTTTAAGATTGCTTTAGGAAGTTCCCTCTCTATATCTTTATTATTCATTGTTGAATTTCCTTTCAAACAATTCCCTAAATTCAAATATCAATTTAATCACATGGATAAATCACTATATGACTATCATCGATACCATCATTTATGAGCTGTAAATAAATTTCTCTCGAATTATTTTTATTTGCAACAACGTATACTGCTTGTTTGTACATTTTTTTGCACTTGCTCAAATCCAAAACCGGAAGTTTTTCTGTTATATCCGTCTGCTTTTCAGTACAATTATCACAAAAAGCAACAATACGAAAGTTTCGGGCAAGTAAAAATTTCAACGCATATTTCCCTAGCAAACCTGCTCCAAATATAACCACCGAACGCGTTCCAATTGCGTCACATATTTCGTTCCGCTTTTTTTCTCTGACTTCAAATTTTCGTCTTTCTTCATATATATACTTTGTTTCGTCTTCCAGAAAATGTTTATATTCCTCTTTGTTCCTTTCATCTATACTTAAAGTATAATGATCTTTTAATTGCTTTTTGAACCAGTCATATGCCTCTTTTACATATTCTGAATTAATATCATACTTCACTGCCGGAAGGACCTTTTTTAATTCTCCCAAAAAGCACCCTAACATTCTTGAAAAAAAACCAGCTTTATTCTTAATCTTATTGTACAGCTCTTTTTGTTGAAGCAATCGCTCAAATTCCGCTTTCGCATACATGAGAACCTTGGGGGACAACGTAGAAGCCTCTTCTCGATCCACTCTATATCTGTACAACGACTGGCTTGTATAGCATGCTTTTTTTGCACATCCAACAACTTGCTGCATAAACCCGATATCCTGATAGGCAGCCCCTGCCGATTCATTAAAGCTAATACTATTTTCTTCTAAAAAAGACTTACGATATATTCCACTCCACACAGATGTATCATTTGCATATATGTATGCGATGTCACTCGGCTCTACTATTCGATTAATCAATTCTGTATGATTACCAAAACTTTGATGTCTCCATCTTACCTCATTATTCGAATCAATCGATACAAACATATCAAACATTCCTTTGGCATAATCAAGTTGATGTTCTATTGCAAGCCCATACAATACTTCATACATATTAGAATCTACAAAATCATCCGTTTCGACAATTCCAATATAATCCCCACGTGCCATACAGATTCCAAGATTCACTTGATAACCATAACTTTTCACTGGAGAATGAACAAGTTTTATTCTCTTATCCTTATTACTATAATTCTCCAATATTTCCAATGTTCCATCTGTCGAGCCTGCATCAACGCATATAATCTCAATATCCTGCAACGACTGATTTATCACGCTTTTAATACATTTTTCTATATATGGGGCAACATTCAACGATGGCATAATAACCGATACTTTCATTACAGCCTCTTTTCTATTCTAATATAAAGTCCCGGTAAGAAGTTTCTCTCCAAACGACCTTATCTTCTTCAACCGCATAATCTTTTGTCAGTTCTTTCATTACTTCTATAGCAATATTCTGACTTTTGATTGCTATTATCAGATAATCAAATTTTTTATCTACTATTTCTTTTATTTTTCCTAATGGGTCTTTGAATAATTCAGATATAAATCCTTTTGTTTCAATGCTATCTTTTTTGATATCTACATTTTTAATTGTATCTTTTACTTGATTTACTGTAGTTGATGCCTCACTTTTCAATTCTTCTGCGTTTACTTTCTTTTCTTCTTTTTCTTCCATGTTAATCCTCCTAATATTATATTATTATTTATAGTATTTATTATTACTATCAAAATTAATCACCTAAGTTAATACCTATGTCTCTAGCTGTTTTTACTAAGTCGTCATCCATAGTAACTTTTCTTAGATTACTTTCTGCTGTATTTCCAGACACTGCTCCAATTTTTGTATTATTTCCAACTACATCTTCTAGAGATGCTGAATCTAATTTTCCATTTTTAATTACTACCAAAGTTCCAAATTTTCCTTCTAATGCAAGTTCCATTGCTTTTGAACCATATTTTGTTGATAGTACTCTATCAAAAGCTGTTGGTGTTCCTCCTCTTTGCATATATCCTAGTGTTGTGTTTCTTGCTTCTAATCCAGTTAGTTCTTCTAATTGTTTTGCAACAACTTGTCCAACTCCACCTAATTTTGTATTGTCAACTCCTGCTCCATTATTACGTATATTTTGTACTACCATTTCTCCATCTTTTGGTTTAGCTCCTTCGGCTACAACTACTATACTGAAGTTTTTTCCTCTTTTCTTTCTATTTTCAATTTTAGTTGCTACTTTATTAATATCATATGGTATCTCTGGAATTAGTGCAACATCTGCTCCTCCTGCTATTGCTGATTCTAATGCTATCCATCCAGCATATCTTCCCATAACTTCTAGCACCATAATTCTATGATGTGTTTCTCCTGTTGTATGTAATCTATCTAATGCTTCCATAGCAACAGATACAGCTGTATTGTAACCAAATGTAATTTCTGTACAAGCTACGTCATTGTCAATTGTTTTTGGCACTCCTATAATATTTACTCCTTTTGTTGAAAAATCTCTTGCAGATTTTTGTGTTCCATCTCCTCCTAAAGTAAAGATACAATCAAATCCAAATTTTTTAATATTTTCTATTGCTTGTTCTGATAAATCTTTGTATTCTACACTTCCATCTTCATTTACTATTTTATAATTAAATATGTTTGCATTTGTTGATGAACCTATAATAGAACCACCTTTTGGTAAAATTCCTACTGCTTCTCCATTGGCTGCTGTACTTAATTTTTCAAAGTCTTTTTTTAGTAATCCATTATATCCATCTACTATTCCATAACATTCTACTCCATGATTTTCTGCTGTTTTTACAATTGCTCTAATAACTGCATTAAATCCTGATACGTCTCCTCCATTTGCTAATATTCCTACTTTTTTTAACATAGTTCCTTCCTCCATTTAATCTTACTTTAATTTCCATTCTCCCTCAGTACTATAATTTGTACTAACATCTATGATATCAGATTTTAGAGTCACAACAGGGCGAACCGCAAAGCTACTGTACGAATTCTCGTTCAAGCAAGAACTACTACCAGTGCACAAGCTGTACCCGCCCGTGCCAGCGTCATACACAAGGTGCACACGGAAGTACGCAAGGCCAGTGGTAGTATCGACTAAGCGAGATGCAAGCCAATAATTTCCATTAAATAACATATTTTGTATATCTGTATTTTCTATCTTTGATTTATTGTAACTATAAAAAGTATCTTTTAGATTCTTCACTCCTGCTGAGGTTGATTTTCCTGTAGTAGGATCGCCATTTACTGTTGGATAATATACATTTGATTTTAGCTTTGTTATCCTTCCATAACTACTATTTAATGTTGTATAATCAGCTTCTGTAATTCCTGCTTTTTTATTAATATCTTCTATGGTTATGCTTCTTGCTCCTGTTTCTTCTATTTTCCCTGTAATTTGCTTATCTATTGGTCCACCTGTTGTATAGCTTCCGCCTTTTGTTGTATCGGCTCCATATCCATATCCAAATATTTTACATACTTCATTTAATTCTCTCTCTGCATACAGATATCCTCTGGCTCCTCTTAATATAAAATTATCATTCGTACCAGAGGTTTTTATTACATTTTCTGATATTAATTCTACTACTCCGTTTTCTATGCTTAATACTCTCCATCTTATATCCTTTGTTGCTGTGAAGTTTTGTACACTATTTCCATTTCCATGTTCTGTCGCTGTTCCTATTGGTGATGAATAACTTAATTTACTTGTCTCTACTGGTGTTGTTCCATCTTTTGTTGTGATTGTTGGATTATAATCTACAAAGTCTCCTACTTTTACATATTTTGCTATGTCTATCCATTCTTCTATTTTTCCATGAGCATCTAATGTATAGCTTCTTCCTGTTTCAAAATCTACTTTTATTGTTCCTTCTCCACTTGCTGTTGCTTTGATTCCGTTTTTAGTAAACTGTGTATTTAAATCCCCTGCTGTTATTACTCCTCCTAATTTTTCTGTTTTAGCTCCATTATATGCTAAACCTATTGCTTCCTTTTCTTCTCCCATTGTTGTCTCTGTTTTTGCTTTATCAGCTTGCTTTAGTATTCCGTTATCTCCAGTCAATGTTGCAATTGTTACACCAGCTAAAATTAAAAGTACTATTATTGTGATTACTAATGCTATTAATGTAATACCTTTGCTTTCTTTTAACTTCTGTTTTTTTGCTGTTTTAATTGTTATCATAAAACTTTCTCCCTTCTTTTGTTTTCTGTTTTCTTTTTTTGTTTTTCTCTTTAAATTATTTCCATTTTTGTAAATAGTATTCAAACCATTTACTTTTTTGAGCAAAGATATTTTATTTTCAAGGTTCTTTTTTCTATTTACAAAAATAAATTTAATTTACAGTATTATTTTACAAATATTGTTGAATTAAGTCAATATATTATCGCGATTTATCAGGATAAAGACATGAAAAAAATAAAAAATATTCTAAAACAATATAAAAATCAACAAAAAACAGTTCCCAATATACAAAAATTACGATATAATATCTTTGAAATGGATCAAAAGAAAAAATGAAAATTAAAGAAATTGAAGTATTAAAATTAAAAGAGTTAAAGGAAAAATCAAAGATGTTAAAATATAAAAGACAAAAAGGAGAAGTTATAAAAAGATTAAATTTAGAAAATGTTATATGTACACGGGATGCATTAAACACACAAAAAGGAAATATAAAGGCAGTAATAGAAAAAGGTGGAGATTATTGTGTAGCCTTAAAAGGAAATCAAGGGAATTTTTATAAAGACGTTCAAAATTATTTTGATGAAGATAGATTATTAATAATAGAATCAGGATATGAAGGAGGATATCAACTAACAAGGGAGAAAAATCATGAAGCAGTAATAACATATGAATATTATCAAACAGAAAAAGTTAATTGGTATGAAGAGATAGAAGAATGGGAAGGATTAAAGAGTATAGGGCTAGTAAAGAAGACAATTGAAAAGTCAGACGGAAGAAAAGTTGAAGAAAAGCGCTATTTTTTTTCATGTCTTTATCCTGATTTTTTCTTGACTTTATGAAACCTTGCTCGGTTTCAAACTTCCACGCCCACTAACAAAAAGCATAGATTTATAAAATCTATACTTTTTGTTAGTTTTATATGGTAAAACTATATTGTGAACTGATTATTTGCATATAAACTATTCCAATCAAAGCCCTCATATGAGGAAGAAGGGGATAGAACTTTTAAAGAGGAGGTATTAAACTTTTCTAGTATAGGCTTTATTGTTCTTGTTTCTATTTGTTTACTATCTTCTTTATATTTCATAGTTACATCTATATATCCTTTTGCTTTTAATGAGTTTATTAGTTTTGATACTTGTTTACTGGATATATTAAGCAATTCGCTTATTGTTCCGATTAGTACAAAAGCAATTATTATTTTCTTTACTTAAAAATAATATTATTGCCAATATCATTTTTTCTTTATCACTTAAATTTTTATCTGTTAATACTTCTATTGGAATCCATATTCCTTTTAAATTTAGATTTGACATTGCCATTACCCCCTCTCTTTCAGATTTGTTCACTTTATTTTGGCTTTATTTTCATTTTTATGATACAAGTAATATAGTCTTATACCTTAAAAATGTAGATAAAAAATTTTCATAAAAAAATCGCCTTGAACTTATTTCTAAATTCAAAGCGTAATTTTTTCAAATTGTCCAGACGTCTGGACAATTCAAGATAAATAGTTGCTGTTTCTTGTATTTCTTCTATATTCCTGTTTTTTTATCGATTGCTTACTAATTAACACTATATTAAAACTACTTTTCTATTGTTATAGTTTTAGTTTTCACAGAGTTCAGCTCTACAAATATAAAAGTGGGCGAAACGAACGGTCGCTGTAAGCACTGGAAGTAGGGTCGTCGAAGCGATAACTCGTGCAACCGTCGTTGCCGTAGCTGAAAAAACCTCCTCGACCAACGCAAGGCATGCCGGAATAGCTAGAAGTTTCTGTTGTCCATTCAAAACAGTTTCCTGCCATATCAAATATATTACATTGCTTATCTACCTTACTTGTTACTTTTAATATATTTGTTCCTGTAGTTTGTGGCCCATTTGTACCTGTTGATGATAGTCCGTCTGTTTTTGAATATGTTGAACTATTACTTTCTGTTCCACATTTTTGTATAAACACTATTGCTGTATCCCATGCATAACTATTTATTAAATCACTTGTTACTTTTGCTTCACTTCCATACATATCTCTTGACAATTCTGATGCTTTATTTTGTGTTACATAATTCCAAACTTGTTGTTCTTTTTTACACACTAATTTTATATTATCTCCTGTATATCCTGTCCAATTTGCCTCTTCATTATTGTTACTAGTTGATACAGAAGAATTATAGTCAACTACTCCTGCTTCATATCTTCCTATATAATATCCATGATTGTTTTTTACACTTGTTTTAAATTCTTCTATGTCTTTTGCAATTGCATTTTTATAATCACTATTATGATTTGCTGTTGTATCCTCTGTATTACTTCCAGAATATTCACTTGTTGTTATAGTTCCATCACTATTCTTAGTAAATTCATATCTTCCAAGAGCTATATCTACTGTTTCTTTATTCGCTTTCTTTATAGCATTTTCTCCAGTTCCTACTGGTATCCATACAAATTGGCTTCCTATTGTATTTGTATATGTTGCATCTTCTATTACTATTCCTCCTGTTACATCTGTTGCTGAATCATTTGCTATTTTAAATCCTTTTGGTATTGTTACTTGGTTTCCATATGTGTCTTCTAATGTTGTTGTATCCTTAAATACTGTTCCTTTTGTTTTCAAACTTTGTATACTTTCTATTATATTTCCATTTGCATCTATTTTTTTCTTTTCTCCATTTACTATTACTTCTAATGGAAATCCAGTATTATTTTTATCATAATCAATTCCTTGATTTTCTAAATTGTCCTTTAAATCTTTTAAATTCAATTTACCATCAGTCCCATAACTTCCTGCTATTGCTATTTTTAAATTTTCATCTTCTTTTGCTTGTTCTGTCTGCGTTTTTGCATCATTTGCTTTTCCTAGTATTCCGTTATCTCCAGTCAATGTTGCAATTGTTACACCAGCTAAAATTAAAAGTACTATTATTGTGATTACTAATGCTATTAATGTAATACCTTTGCTTTCTTTTAACTTCTGTTTTTTTGCTGTTTTAATTGTTATCATAAAACTTTCTCCCTTCTTTTGTTTTCTGCTTTCTTTTTTTATTTTTCTCTTTAAATTATTTCCATTTTTGTAAATAGTATTCAAACCATTCACTCTTTCTGAACAAAGACATTATATTTTCAAGGTCCTTTTTCTATTTACAAAAATAAATTTAATTTACACTATCATTTTACAAATATTGTTGAATTAAGTCAATATATTATCGCGATTTATTTCTGTTTTTTTAAAATCTTTGTTGTTTTTTGTAAATCTTGAAACGTTACAATTAAACATAACGCAAAAAAATTACCTTGAACTTATTTCTAAATTCAAGGTATAATTTACTTAATTCATATTCTAATTTTATCCAAACAATCCACGTTTTTTTACTGGTGGTTGTTCATTCATAGTTTTTGCTAATTGTACTAATAACTCACGTTGTTCCTTAGTTAATCTTTTTGGTGTTTGAACTGTTACAGTAAATACAAAATCGCCAACTAAACTTGAATTAATAGATTTAAATCCTCTATTTCTAATAGTAAATTTAGTACCTGTTTGTGTTCCATCTGGTATTTTATATTTTTCCTTTGTTCCATCTACCATCGGTATTTCAAGTTCTGCACCTAATGTTGCTTGTGTAATAGTTATTGGTATTTCGCATAATACATTATTTCCTTTTCTTGTATATATACTATGTTTTTTTATTTTTACTGTAATATATAAGTCTCCTTTAGCTCCACCTTTTTCTCCTGGTTCTCCTTCTCCTCTTAATACTACAGTTTGATTATCATCTATTCCTGCTGGTATTTTTACTTTTATTTTTGGTTGTTTACGAACTTTTCCTTTTCCTCTACAGTTTTCACATGGTTCATTTATTATTTCTCCTGTTCCATGACAGCTACTACAAGTTCTGCTTGTTTGCATTTGACCTAAAATTGTATTTTGAACTTGAGTTACTTGACCTGTTCCATGACAAGTAGGACATTTTACAGGCGATGTTCCTGGTTTTGCTCCGCTTCCATGACAAATATGGCACTCTTCGTCTCTCGTTATTACTATTTCTTTTTCTACTCCTGAAAATGCTTGTTCAAATGTAATCTCCATTCGTACATTTAAATCTGCACCTTTACGTGGTCCTCTTTGCTTAGCAGAAGCTCCTCTGCCTCCAAATCCTCCACCAAAAATGGAAGAGAAAATATCTCCTAAGTCTCCGAAATCTCCAAATCCATCAAAACCAGAACCATTATAAGAATAATATCCACCTTGACCACCAAATGGTCCTCCTGCTCCTCCTCCAAAGCCTTGTGGTCCATCTGGTCCAAATTGGTCATACATTTTTCTTTTTTGAGGATCTGATAATGTCTCATATGCTTCATTTACTTCCTTAAATTTTTTCTCTGCTTCTTCTTTATTGTCTAGATTTGCATCAGGATGATATTTTTTAGCAAGTTTACGATAAGCTTTTTTTAATTCGTCCTCTGTTGCATTTTTATTAACTCCTAATACTTCATAATAATCTCTTTTATTAGCCATTTTTTCCTCCACTTTTTTAAATCAAAAGAAACAAAATGAGTAATGTTCACAGGAACAAAATTAACTTTGTTAGCCTGAATGAAAGAGGCTCATTTTGTTTCTTAATTTAGTTTTTTATAAATTTGTTAACAAACATAATTCTAGGTGGAAATTATTCTTTGTTATCATCTTCTACTTTATAATCTGCATCATAAACATTTCCATTTCCGTCTGTCTTTGGTCCTTCTCCTGCATTGGCATCTGTTCCAGCTCCTTGAGCTCCGTTTGGATTTGCATTTTTATATAATTGTTCTGACATATCATAAAATACTTTTGTTAGTTTTTCTGTTGCTTCTTTTATTTTGTCTGTATCGTTTGTTTCTAATGCTTTTTTAGTGTTGTCTATTTCTGTTTCTACTTTTGCTTTTTCTTCTCCACTAATTTTATCTCCTAAGTCTTTTAATGTTTTTTCACTATTATATATTAAACTTTCTGCATTATTTTTTACTTCAATTTCTTCTTTTTTCTTTTTGTCTTCTTCAGCATGTGCTTCTGCATCTTTTACTGCTTTATCAATATCTTCATCTGTTAAGTTTGTTGATGCTGTAATAGATACGTCTTGGCTGTTTCCTGTTGCCATATCTTTTGCAGATACATGAACAATACCATTTGCATCAATATCAAAAGTTACTTCGATTTGTGGTACTCCTCTTGGTGCTGCTGGAATTCCTGTTAATTGGAATCTTCCAAGTGTTTTGTTGTATGCTGCCATTTCTCTTTCACCTTGTAAAACGTGAACTTCTACTGATGTTTGACCATCTGCTGCTGTAGAGAATATTTGTGATTTTTTAGTTGGTATTGTAGTATTTCTTTCAATTAATTTTGTAAATACCCCACCATATGTTTCAATACCTAATGATAATGGTGTAACATCTAATAATACTAAGTCTTTTACATCTCCTGATAATACACCACCTTGAATTGCTGCACCGATAGCAACACATTCATCTGGATTTATTCCTTTGTCTGCTTCTTTTCCAGTAATTCTTTTTACTGCTTCTTGTACAGCTGGAACTCTTGTAGAACCACCTACTAATAATACTTTGTGAATATCATTTGCTGATAATCCTGCATCTTTAAGAGCTTGATTAACTGGTCCTGCTGTTGCTTCTACTAAGTCATGAATTAATTCTTCAAATTTAGATCTTGTTAATGTAACATCTAAGTGTTTTGGTCCTGTTGAATCAGCTGTGATAAATGGTAAATTTATTTGTGTTTGTTGTACTCCTGATAATTCTATTTTTGCTTTTTCTGCTGCTTCTTTTAGTCTTTGCATTGCCATTTTATCTGCTTTTAAATCAATTCCATTTGATTTCTTGAATTCATCTACTAAGTAATTGATAATTGCGTTATCAAAATCGTCTCCTCCTAAATGTGTATTACCACTTGTTGATAAAACTTCAAATACTCCGTCACCAATATCTAGTATAGAAACATCAAATGTTCCTCCTCCTAAGTCATAAATCATAATTTTTTGGTCTTGTTCTTTATCCATTCCATATGCTAAAGCTGCTGCTGTTGGTTCATTTATAATTCTTAATACTTCTAGTCCTGCAATTTTTCCTGCATCTTTTGTTGCTTGTCTTTGACTATCATTAAAGTATGCTGGAACAGTTATAACTGCTTGTGTTACTTTTTGTCCTAAATAGTTTTCAGCATCTGCTTTTAATTTTTGTAATATCATTGCTGAGATTTCTTGAGGTGTAAATTTATCTCCTTCTATATCTACTTTTTCTGCTGTTCCCATTTTTCTTTTTATTGATATAACTGTATTATCTGGATTTGTAACTGCTTGACGTTTTGCAATTTGCCCTACTAGTCTTTCTCCATTTTTTGAAAATGCAACTACTGATGGAGTTGTTCTATTACCTTCTGCATTTGGTATAACAACTGGTTCTCCTCCTTCCATAACTGCTACACATGAATTTGTTGTTCCTAAGTCAATTCCTATAATTTTTCCCATTTTAAATTCCTCCTAAATTTATTTTTTATTTTATGTACAATTTTAAATTGTACAGTTTGTCTTTAGATTTATAACTAATTAAAAATTAATAACATTTTAATATGTTTCAACTTGTTAATTTTGTATAAACAAGTTAGTTTGCTACTACTACCATAGAATGTCTAATTACTCTGTTTCCTATTTTATAGCCTTTTCTATATTCTTGTGCTATTTCTTTTTCACCTAAGTTTTCATCTTGAATGCTACTTACAGCCTCATGTAATTCAGGATCAAAAGTTTTTCCTACTGTTTCTATTTCTTCTACTCCTTTTGACTTTAAAACATCTTTAAATTGTTTTAATACAAGTTCTACTCCTTGTTTGTAATTTTCGTCTGCTGTTTCTACTTTTGCTGCATTTTCTAAATTGTCTACAACTGGAAGCATTACTTCAATTACATCTGAAAGTATAGAATTGTATAACCCTTCTCTTTCTTTGTTGCTTCTCTTTTTAAAGTTTTCAAATTCTGCTAGAATTCTTTTAAATCTATCGTCTAATTCATCATAATCTTGTTTTGGTACCATGTCCTTATGTTTCTTTTCCTTTTTTTCTTGTTTTTCCTCTTTTAATTCTTCTTTTTGTTCTTTTTCGTTCTCTGCCATTTTATCCCTTCTTTCTTTTTATTTTTAATATTAATTACTTTTTCCATTTAATTTTTGATTAATATATTTCATAACAGAAATAACTTTTGAATAATCCATTCTTTTTGGTCCTATAATTCCTATTGTTCCTAAATCTTTTCCGTTTACTTTATGTTTAAATGTTACTACGCTAAAATCTTTTAATTGTTCTTTTTCGTTTTCTTCACCTATATATACCTTAATATCTTCTGCAAATCCTGAATCCAACATATCTGCTACCATTTCTTTTTTATCTAATATGTTTATAAAATTTTTAGCCACTTCTAAGCTATTAAACTCTGGTAAATCAAAAGATTTATTAGCTCCTTCAAGATATATTTTATTATCTTCTTCTAATACTTTTTTTATTTGCTCAATAACTGGTTTTATAACATTAACACTATAAGTCATTTCATCATATAAGTATTCTTCTAACGGTCTATCTATAGTTTCAATTGGTTGACCTTTTAGTTTATTATTAAACATATAGTTCATAGTTTCGACTTGTTTTTCATTTATATCTTCATCAAATTTTATAATCGTTTCTTTTACTAAACCTGTGTCTGTTAGAATAACTGCCATCATCATTCTTGAACCTAATAGAACAAATTTTATTTCTTCAATTAGTTGATTTACTGGCTTTGGCCCTATTGAAACAGTTGTATAATGTGTTACTTCTGAAATTGTGTTAGCTGTTATTTTGGTTAAATCTTCAATTTCATTTACTTTTGTCTCAAGTTTTGAACTTATATATTTGATTTCTTCTAAACTGATATCTTTATCATTTAATAATTCATCTACGTAATATCTATACCCTTTAGCTGATGGCACTCTTCCACTTGATGTGTGGGTTTTATCTAAATAACCTTTTTTCTCTAAATCAGCCATTTCATTTCTAATTGTAGCACTACTACAGTCTAATCCATGATTATCTGTTAATGCATTTGAACTTACAGGCTCTGCTGTATTAATATATTCTTCTACAATAGCTTGTAAAACTTTCTTTTTTCTATCGTCTAACAATTTTTTCACCTCTTTTATTAAAATTGTTAGTTTTGTTTTAGCACTCTTTATTGTTGTTTGCTAACTTCATATATATTATACCCCTTTTTAGCACTTGTCAATACATTTTGCTAATTTTTTTGTGAATTTTTTGTGAACAATGGACAGATGGGACAAGGGGGACAGCTTTTGGGACAAAGGGGACAGGTCTTAAGTGTCTCATATATT
>ENA-OPXG01001051-OPXG01001051.1-human-gut-metagenome-genome-assembly--contig:-NODE-1051-length-14603-cov-10.104001_pt1 | contig 14603 bp, 9 predicted proteins | sample MGYA00241519_ERZ502030 | MGnify/ENA primary metagenome ERZ502030 (study PRJEB25962, sample SAMEA2041937) | human gut metagenome | biome: human gut; feature: human-associated habitat; material: faeces...
ACTGCATACAGTGCTTGCGAGTCTTTTCCGAAGTATTGATTAACGCCCAGATTTCGTCCAGTGTCATGGCAGACGGAACTTCGATGGCAACATGTTTTCCGTGTTCCATGGCATAAACACCCATTTCGGCATGATGCTTCCAGTCGGTGGCAATATAAACAAGGTCGATATCATTACGTTCGCACAATTGCTTCCATGCATCTTCCGAACCGGAATACAGTACCGGTGCTTCCATTCCTGCATTGGTGACGATTTTTTGTGCTCTTTCTGCATTTTCGGGAAGTAAATCGCAGAGTGCGACAATCTTTGTTCCGGGGATATGTGTCCAGCGTTCCACAGCTCCGGGGCCTCTCATTCCGAGTCCGATAAATCCAACACGAACAGTGTCGAGTTTAGGAGTGGTCAGTTGGATTACATCCTGTTGTCCTGCGGGACGTTCGGGAACTGCTACTTCAATAGGAGAAAACACATCATTCTGTGCTGTTCCTTTTTGGGGTGAAGTGCATCCGGTCAAGCATATCAACGCTAAACCGGCTACCAAGGTAGATAGTTTTTTAATCATGGTTTTTTCTGATAAAGTTTTATTGGATTAATAGTTGTTTGATGCAAAATTACATAAAATCTTCGGAACGGACGAATAAAAAAGAAGTAAATGCTGCCGAATGGCTTATAAATGAAAGGTTTGTGCTTCTGTGTTTATAAAAAAGGAGTGTGTCAAAACTAAACCGGGGCTATCCCATCGTCAGCTGTAGGGGAAGGGTTTGCCTGCCCGAAGACGCAAAGCAAACTGTTTTTGGGCGAGCGAACCTCGCCCCTACGAACTAAACGACAGCATTATCCACGTTTTGACACAACTCCATAAAAAACTAATATGTTATTGAAAAGAGAGCTCTAATTCAGAATAACTCCGCTGTTATCAGTTGGGTTTTGAGTCAGAGTGCCCGGATAAGCATTTATTGCATTCTGAGGAATGTAATAAATGACACGGTAGTCTGATGCGGGAATGTCTTCAAATTGTTGGTGAGGTCCCGGATAGCGACGTGTCAAAGGCTTGCCGTTGCGGAACACATCATAGCTGCGTTCTGCTTGATAGGCTAATTCCAGTTGGCGCTCTTTATCAATTCTTTCGCTGGCGTTTGTTGCATCCAATGAAGCGTATCCACCACCGATGATAGAACGTTCGCGAATAGTATTTAGGTCGGCTAAAGCAGCAGAATAGTTGCCCAATTTGGCATAGGCTTCTGCACGATTCAGATAAATTTCACTCAAACGACTGATAATCGGTGAATGTAAATGTGAATCTTCTCCTTCGCGAGAACATTTAGTGATGTAGAATTGTGGATATACACGGTTGAGAGAAATGTAATAGTCTAACACACCCGTATAAGTCTTGCCATCCTGGTAAGTGATAGAATAAATTTCTTGTTCGGCATCTACAGGAGTCAGTGTATATTCCGGACCGTCCGGTACATCTTTTCCATCTACTTCTTTGGTCTTTTGGCAGATCACTGTTGCTCCTTTTTTGATTACAGTCAACTGTTCATAATTTAGTACCGTTTCAGAGTCTTGTTTGATAAAACGGAATACTTCTTTATGATCATCAGTGTATGTCGGCTCGATAAATGCAGCACGTGCGTCTACGATTTTGTAATGATCCGGACGCCAGTCATTACGTCCTGTCTCATTCAGTAAATCAATATATTTGGCACTGGCATACATTTCTCCCCAACCCATACCGCCGATATTGGCATACATACCGCCAATACCGTAGTAGTGGTCATAGCCGGAGAATTCGGAAGCAACACGTTTTACGACAAAGATGGATTCGTCATTATTTTCGGGAGTAAGAGTGTTGTATTTCATAAACTCCTCGCGAGGTAATAATGAGTAGTTGCCCGAATTGATAACTTTGTCCGCGTAGTCAACTGCCAGTTGGGCATATTCCCGGTTGGGGTTTTCATACGTTCCACTCATATACAGATATACGCGTGACAGCATTGCCTGAGCAGCTTCTTTTGAGGCATAAGCAGCGCCTTTGTTGATAGTCATCATCTCTTCTGCCTTTTTCAAGTCACTGATAGCTTGCTCATACGTTTCTTTTACTGTAGAACGGTCAGGCAACAGCAGGTCTCCCATAATATCATCGGGAGTACCATTGACAATAGGTACGCCTAAATTCTTGTCGGGGGCCTGATAGTAAGGACGTCCATAAGCACGACATAAGTAGAAATACATCATACCGCGCACATAATAGCATTCGCCCAACTGGTTGTCTATTTCGGCACTCTGTCCTTCTTCTATCATTTTGATGATGTTCGAGGCTTGGGCAACGGCTTTGTAACCATAATCCCAAAAGTTCTGTAAGCGGTAGTTTACCGGAGTACGGGAGAAAGAAATGAATTCATAGAAGGCATCTGTTGATGAACCACGAATCATCATATTGTCACCGGCATATTCACCACAACGGTGCATGGGGTCTGACCATGTCTTTAACTGGGCATACATACCGTTCATTAGAGATTCCAACGATGCGGAAGGGTCGTTGGTGATTTGTTCTGCAGCCATAGAATTGTATGGTAAACGATCTATGTCGCAAGCGGTCAATGATGCCGCTGCCAATAATAAGGTCAATATCTTTTTCATTGTTGTTTCTACTGATTAAAAGGTAAGATTTAAACCGAACATATATTTACGTACAGACGGATAAACGGCAGGGCCGGCAGTACCCATTACCGAACCGTCACTGGCCGGAATTTCAGGGTCTACGCCTGAATAATCTGTGATTGTAAACAGGTTTTCTGCGTTCATGAATACGCGTAAATTTTGAATACCCCATTGTGGTAGCTTAAAGTTGTACCCCAGGGTCAGAGAACGTAATTTCAGGTAGTCGCTGTCTTCCAGATAGCGGGAAGATGCAGAGTTTCCTTTATCTTGATTATTATATTTGGCAACGGGATGAGTGGCAATATCTCCCGGTTTTTCCCAACGATTCCAGCCGTCTTTCAGTTTCATTTGATTGCGGTCGGTATAAGTTCCGTCGGAGTCATATTCTTGACGTGAATAGTTATAAATCTTTCCGCCGATAGAGTAACCGAATACGGCATTCAAGTCAAAACCTTTCCATGTTAAAGTTGTAGAGAAACCTCCGAACAAATCGGGAGCTGCTGAACCGCATTTATAGTATCCTGCTTCTGCATAGTTAGAGGTTGTTTCTCTTCCTGTGACATTGCCTTCGCTATCTTTGGTATCTTTGTACCACATTGGAGCACCGTTTTCAGGATTTACACCTGCCCATTCCTTTAAATAATAAGTATCTACCGGATAACCGATTTCGAGGATGCGTTGCGCTGTACCGGCAATGCTACTTCCATCACTGATGATAACGGGTTTTACCACATAGCTTCCGTCTGTATCTTTTTGTTTATAGAGATCTTTTAATTTATTACTATTGTGACCTATATTTAATTCTACGTTCCAGAACCAGTCTTTTGTACTGATGATATCACCGCCTAATGAGATTTCATATCCGGTGTTCTTCATTTTGCCGATATTCCTGTAAACACTGGTCACTCCGGTAAGCCCTGTAACAGGCACATTATAAAGAATGTTGTCTGTGTCTTTTGAATAGAAATCAAAAGTAAAGCGCAGACGGTTATTAAACAATGCAGCGTCAAGACCGATGCTTGTGGTGTAAGTTTTTTCCCATGTCAAGTCTTTGTTGCCGATAACACTGATAAGTGCACCTGAGTTTTCATTATAACTGGAAGATACCGAATACAGGTCGTATTGTGGGTAAAGTGAAGAAGGACGGTTACCTACTGTACCATAACCTCCACGTAATTTAAGGTTATCGATCCAATCTACATCAAACCAGTCCTCGCGGCTGATAATCCATCCCACACTACCTGACAGAAGATTGCCGTATTTAGCATTCGTACCTAAGTTGGATGCACCGTCCCGGCGGATAGAGGCTTCGGCGATATACTTACCATCATATACATATTTCCATTGAGTGAAATAAGACTGAGTAGCCCATTCGCTGATACCGCCTTTAGTACGTTCGGGCTTGGATACTACATCCAGAACTTCAAATCCGGGTACAAATCCGGTACCATAGACATCTAGATTCTTATAATAATAATCATTAAATTCGTAAGCTATCAATCCGCTGATAGAGTGCTTGCCGAAGTCTTTGTTTATTAATAATTTCTGGTTGGTATAACGGCGGGTTACTTCTGCTCTCCACTCTGTGAGACGCCCGTTTACATTTTCGCCACTGCTTGAGCGCGGATCACTATAGCCGTGAGAAGTAGAGTTGATGTATTTATAGTTGTTGACAGATGAGAATGTCAGCCAGTCTGTTATTTTAATGTCAAAATCTAAACTTCCCATAAATTCGTAATATTTGGACTCTGAATAGTTCCATTGTAAATCGTATAGGTAGTTGGTTTGCTGAGTGTTTACCCAACCACTGTAGCGGTGAGGAACCAAGTTGCCGTCTTTGTCATAGGGACTATCCCATGGGAGCATGGAATACATAGCTGTGACAGAGTATTGGCGGTCATCAATATTTCGAAGTGAACCGCTGAGTGCAGGTTTGATTGTCAACCAGTCAAATGGTTTGTATGTAGTCTTCAAGCGGAAGTTGTACCGACTGTAATCATATCCTTTCACGGCACCTTCTTCATCATAATATCCTACAGATAGATAAGATTGCATCTTTTCGTTACCACCGCGTAAAGATACATTATACTCCTGTGTGAGTCCGTTTTGGGTAGCTAAATCCCACCAACTGAAATTACTGTCACGCAGGTCCTTGTTCCATCGTGGAAAAGAAATTTCATTGGCATTTTGGAAGGAAGCATAATAGTCATAAAGTTCTGCACCATTCATTACTTCCAAATTTCCATTATTCAGTGAGCTGACCCCCAATTTTACAGAAGCTTCGATAGTCATTTTTTCGGCTCGTCCGCTTTTGGTTGTAACTACAATGACACCATTTGCACCTTGAGAACCGTAAATGGCAGTGGAGGCGGCATCTTTTAAAATAGTCATACTTTCAATATCCGCAGGATTTAATTGTCCGGCGTCCGAGCCTACTATAACACCGTCAATAACCCAGAGTGGAGAAGTCGTACCGTTAAGTGTGGCTTGTCCACGGATAACTACCGCACCACTGGAACCGGGTTGGCCTGATCCCGGAGCCACATATACTCCCGGAACTTTACCATTCAATAAATTTTCTACCGATGGTGTGGTTATGTCCTTCAACTTCTCGCTTTTGATGTTATTCATAGAACCGGTTAAACTTTCTTTGCGCTGAGTTGTGTAACCTACTACTATGACTTCATCCAGCGCTTCAGAGTCTTCGTCCAATTTGATTGTTTGCAAGTCACCGGTTGCTTTCACTTCTATTGATTTGTAACCAATAAAAGAGATACTGAGAGTAGAGCCAATCGGTGCTGTCAATTCATATTCGCCATCAAAATTGGTGATACTACCGTTTGTCGTTCCTTTTACAACGACATTGGCACCGATAACCGGTTCTCCGGTTCTGGCATCCAAAACTTTTCCTTTGATTTTGGCTGTCTGTTGTGCTACGGTTGGGAGTGAAACATCAGCCATACCGGTAGGAATGGCAGAGGAAGGAATTGAACTCATTCCAAGTACACCGGCTAATAATGTGTACTTACCTCTTTGGGTTAAAGTCTTAATTTTCATAAGTGTTTCATAGAGTTAATAATACTATAATAGATTTGAAAGGCTAATGAATTAAGGAGTATTTGCTAAGTATTTTAAGAACTTATCCTATTTGTCAGAAGTAGCTACAGGTGGTATTTATTGTGAAAAAGAGCTTTTTTTAGCTTCTTGTTTTCTACCTTTTATATACCGTAATGATGCTTTATTACATAAAGATAAAGTGTGAAAAATTATAGAAACAACATCGGATAATTAAGATAGTGAAACGGGAATGAGATAATTTTATCTTTTTGAGCTTAATAATAGTGAATAAATCAATAATATTATTATCTTTGCCGCTGTTAGTGAATGAAGAAAATAGGATAAGTTCTTAAAATACTTATCGCATTTCCTAATTATTTGTAGTAAATAAGATATCTGATAAATAAAAAAGGAAAATAATCCATTGGATTACTCTCCTTTATACTATTGAGGTTTAAATAAAGTTCTCTAATCAAGTATGACAGTTACTTGATTTCGTATCCCCAAGCACGTAGGGCACCATTTCCCATATCAATAAGACCTGTCTTAATGATTTCTTTTAACTTTTTCATAATGTTATCCTTTCTTTGTTGATTAAAATGATGGCATTTATATTATTTAATGCCTATGCCCCAAGCTCTTACTTCGTTTTCACCCATCATAGCCAGGACTTTCATCACAATACTTTTTACCTTTTTCATAATCTCGTTATCCTTTCTTTCTATGTTTTACAACACAAAATTACGTGCTTTTGTTTTCTGTTGTATACTTATGAGGTCAAAATATACACTAAAGGGACAAATTCTTGATACAGGTCAAGAATTTGCCCCTTTTTATGAAAAAGAAGTTTCAGAAGCCCAATTTACGGAACTCGTTTTCGAAGTTGGGTGTAAAAATATCTTTTCCCATATTGGCTCTAATTTCGTCTAATGTCCAAAAGCGTCCTCCGGCCAGTTCCTCACTGGGGGTAATGGGACCATCATAAACGGTTTTGTGTGAGAATACCAGTTCTTTTTCGCGAGTGGACTCAAAAACATAATTAGTCAGCAGTTCGGGGGTGAAGTCGGTAATTCCGAGTTCTTCTTTCACTTCACGGTGGAGTGCCATTTCTACGCTTTCGCCCAAATCGACATGACCGCCTACTGAAGTATCCCATTTGCCGGGTTGGATATCTTTCCATTCCGGTCGTTTTTGCAGGTAAAGTTCACCTTTGCTGTTGAATACGTGGAGGTGCACTACCGGATGAAGTTTTTTACTGCCGTCATGACATTCGCCTCGTGTGGCAGCTCCCACAATATTTCCCTGTTCATCCACAATGGGAAACATTTCTTCTTTATTGTCGCTATTCATACTTTGTTCTTTTTTGCCTGCAAAGATAGTGAAATAATAACTTAATAATCCACCTGGTGACGTTTCAAAAAAGCCACAGTCTTATGTATTTCTTTGTACATCACTATGTCTTCGCGGATGAAAGGTACTTCCTTGCGATAAACCGAGAGGAATTTTTCAATGTATGGAGAGCTTCTGAGCGGACGCCGGAAGTCGATACCTTGAGCTGCATTCATCAGTTCGATGGCAAGTATATGTTCCAGATTGTCCATTATCTTAAACAGTTTGGTGGCAGCATTGGCCCCCATGCTCACATGGTCTTCTTGTCCGTTGCTGGATACAATGGAATCACTGCTGGCGGAGTAGCAATACATTTTATTTTGGCTTACCATAGAGGCTGCTGCATATTGGGGAATCATAAAGCCTGAATTCAGTCCGGGATTGGCAACAAGGAATTCGGGCAGTCCGCGAAGTCCCATAATAAGCTGGGCCACACGACGCTCGGATATATTCCCCAGTTCGGCCAAAGCGATGGCGAGATAATCATAGACGAGTGCCAGAGGTTGTCCATGGAAGTTCCCGCCCGATATAATCAGGTCTTCATCGGGGAAGATGGTGGGATTGTCGGTGACAGAGTTGATCTCGGTCAGCAAAACGGACGCGGCATGGCGAATGGCATCTTTGGTAGCGCCGTGTACTTGGGGAATACAACGGAATGAGTAGGGGTCTTGCACATGTGTTTTGGGCTGAGTTATGATTTCACTTCCTTCCAGTATACGGCGGAATGCGGCTCCTGTCTCTATCTGGCCTTGGTGCGGTCGCATCTGCTGGATACAATTCATGAATGGATCAAGACGTCCGTCGAAAGCTTCAAGAGAAATAGCGGCAATGAGGTCGGCTTTCTTGCTCAGTCGGAACGCTTTCAAGATGGCATAAACACCGTTGGCGCTCATGAATTGTGTACCGTTCAGCAAAGCCAGTCCTTCTTTACTTTTCAGTTTTACAGGCTCCCAGCCAAATTCATCGAGTACACTGATGGCTTCGCATCGCTTACCTTTATAATATACATCTCCCACACCGATAAGCGGCAGGAAAAGGTTGGCAAGCGGAGCAAGATCGCCGGATGCACCTAACGAGCCACGGTCATATACAATGGGCATTACATCATTGTTGAAGAAGTCGATGATGCGTTGTACGGTAATGACTTGCACACCGCTATGTCCCAACGAAAGGGCATGTGCCTTGAGCAGAAACATCAGTTTTACTATGACATGCGGCATCTCTTCGCCCACACTGCAAGCATGGCTTTTCACCAGATTCTCTTGTAAGGTGCTCAGTTCGTCAGACGAGATATTGCGGTTGCACAGCGAGCCGAATCCGGTGGTAATACCATAAAGCGGTGTGTCGGAATTGGCTATCTTTTTATCCAGATAGTCCCTGCACTTCTGAATGCGCTCCCGTGCTTCGGACGCCAGTTCCAGTTTCAGGTTCTCATTGATGATACGTTCGATAATATCGAATGTGAGTTCGCCGGAACCTATTTGATATACGTTATTCATAATCTTCTTTTTTAGAAAACGGTTTTCACATAGTCCAGTATCTTTTGTTCTTCGGCAATCGTTGTCTTTTCTATCATATCCGCTTCTTCAGTCATTTCTTTTACAAATTTCTCGTCTTTGATAGAAGTGAGATTGATGCGGACATTCAGCAATGCGCCCAGTATAGCGGTTCGTGCACACATCATAGCCACACAAGCATCGGTCACGGCATTGCTGTTTCCTTTTCGTGCCACTACGTCAATCATCGGCAGGATGGAATGGACGATACGTGCCACTTCCATCGGTACTTCGGCTGCATATTTGGTTTCTTTTTGAATCGCTTCGCTGCGGATGTTTTTCTCTTCTTCTGTTTCTTTGGGAAGTTTGAATGCGGCAAATACGCGGTTATACGCATCCGAGTCACGGTCTACATCAATAATGAGTTGACGTGCCAGTTCCTCAAAACGGGCGGAAAGGTCTTCCATAACTTCGTTTACTTCGGCGTATTTCTTCCGTCCGATGGTCAGGTTGGCAACCATTGCGGCGAGGGAGGTTGCCAAAGCACCATTGAAGGCGGATACGCTTCCGCCACCGGGAACAGGATCGTTGCTGATGACTTTATGAATAAATTCTTTAATAGTGAGTTCTGTTAACATGGTATTATGTTTTTTAGTTAGATGAATATTTTAGAATAGAATACGTCCTCCTTTGATGGTGTGTTGCACGGAGTTCATGCCGGTATAGTAAACGAGTACAGCCGGGGTATCGGTGTCCAGCAGGACAAAATCTCCCTGTTTGCCTACTTCGATACTGCCTGTCCGGTGGGCATAACCCAGTGCGGCAGCTCCGTTTAATGTTATGGCTGTGATAGCTTCTTCCAATGTGAGATGCATATATAGGCAAGCCAGTGCAAATGTCAGTGGGATGGAGCCGGAACAACAACTGCCCGGATTGAGGTCGGTGGCGAGGGCTACGGCACAACCGCTGTCTATCATGTCACGTCCTCGTGCATAAGGTTCACGAAGCGTAAAGGCGGTCAGAGGCAGGAGTGTGGCGACAACCTTATTTTCTGCCATTGCACGGATGCCGGTATCCGAAGCGTGTAGCAAATGATCGGCGCTGAGCGCTTTTATTTCACCGGCAAGTTCGGCACCGCCGAAGCTTACTATCTCATCGGCATGTATCTTGGCACCGAGTCCCAGTTCCTGTGCGGCTTGCAGGAGTCGCCGGGATTGTGCTACGGTAAAGACACCTTGCTCGCAAAAAATGTCGCAATTCTCGGCAAGTTGCTTTTCACGGACCAGAGGAAGCATTTCATGGATGAGAAAATCAATGTATTCGTCGGCTCTGCCCTGATATTCGGGAGGCAATGCATGTGCACCGAGAAAGGTGGCGGCTATATCTACTTTGCGTTGCGGAGAGAGATTGATGGAACGCATCACTTCCAGTTGCTTAAGCTCCGTATCGCGGTCAAGTCCGTAACCGCTTTTCCCTTCCACTGTAGTGACCCCCATGCGGCTCATGACATCGATGAACCATTCGGCTTTGCATTTCAATTCCTCCGGTGTCGCTTCACGAGTGGCATGTACCGTGTTGACGATACCTCCTCCGCGTTGCATGATGCTCATATAGCTTTCGCCATTCATGCGCCAAATAAATTCTTCGGGGCGATAGCCTCCGAATACCAGGTGGGTATGTGAGTCGATGAATCCGGGAAGCAACACTCGTCCTTCGGCATCCAGAATCTCGTAGCCTTCTTCCGGTTCTTCACATGTAGGACGGGATGGACCTGCATAGGTAATCACTCCGTCGGTTACTTTTACGGTTCCTCCGGTGAGATCCAGCAGTTGGTTCATCTCTTTACCTTTCAGGGCAGAGGTGCCAAGCGGGGTGATGATGCGGGCATTCTTGATGATAAGGTTGTTGTTCATGACGATAGATTTCTTGTTATTCCATAATCTGCGCTTCCAGTACTTGCTGCATGGAGAAGTTTTCCAATCCCAAATAATAAGAGGCTGTGTCAATCAGAGCTTCCATGGGAACCAGGCCCACAATTTCGCTGCCGATGATGCTTACTCCGTAGCGGCGGGCTTCGAAACGCACCATCTCAAAAGCCCGATAGAGGGCAGTCTTGCTGTAGTCTGTCAGGTTCATGGACACCTGGGTGATACCTCGGTCCTTCAGTTCCACACCCATGGCTTTGCAAAAGCGCAGCCCGCCTCCGATAAAACGGATTTTCTTGGCAATATCATGTGCAATCTCCAGACTGGGGGTGTTCAGATTGATATTATAAGCCACTAACGGCATGCGAGCTCCGATGGCAACGGTTCCGGCAGTGGGATGCCGTTCTTCGGGACCGAAATCGGGATGCCATTCGGGTTGGTGAATCTTTTCCTTCATGCCTTCGAATTCTCCTTTACGGATGGCGGCAAGATTTTCGCGATGAGGAGCGCTTGCTGATTTCTCATAGAGGAAGACCGGAAGGTTATATTGAGAGGCTACCCGTTGCGCTACTTCTTTAGAGATGGCGATGGCTTCTTCCATGGTACATCCTTTGATAGGAATGAACGGTACTACATCTACCGCTCCCATTCGCGGGTGCTGTCCTTGATGATGGTTGAGGTCAATCAGCTTTACTGCTATGCCGATGGCTTCTATCACCGCTTCTTTTAAAGCATCAGGTTCTCCCACTACGGTGACCACAAGACGATTATGGTCTTCATCATTGCTATAGTCGAGCAGTTTTACCCCGGCGCGTGCACGGAAGGGAGATACTATCTGATCTATTTTCTGCAAGTCGCGTCCTTCGCTAAAGTTGGGAACGCATTCCATGATTTTTGTCCAGCTCATAATTCGTAATGTTATTGATGTTTTATACCTTTTTCTTTTAATACTCTGTCGATTAATGCATCTTCTGCCAGATGCGGCATGGTGATATGATAGCCCTGTTCCCGATGAGTATGGTTAAATTCTTCGGATGTTTCCATGGCATGCGGATTACGTGCCCATGAGCGTCGTGCCACACCGCCCATGACATCCCATAGCATGGACGAGCGTAAAATGGCGTCTACTCGATCACTACCGTCACACACCATTCCGAATCCGCCGTTGACGGCTTTGCCGATACCTACGCCTCCGCCATTGTGCAGGGCGACCAGACTCATGCCGCGTGCACAGTTGCCTGCAAAGCACTGGACTGCCATATCTGCCATCACATTGCTGCCGTCCTTGATGTTCGATGTTTCACGGAAAGGAGAATCGGTTCCACTCACATCATGGTGGTCTCGTCCCAACATAATGGGACTTACTTCTCCTTTGCGTACCATTTCGTTAAAACGCAAGGCGATATTCATGCGACCGAGTGCGTCCTGATAGAGGATGCGTGCCTGAGTGCCGACTACCAGATTGTTCTTTTCGGCATCACGTATCCATATCCAATTATCCATGTCCTGTCCGCGTCGTTCTTTGGGAATACACTCCATGGCGGCATGGTCGGTTTTTATCAAATCTTCATGTTTACCGCTGAGACAAACCCAACGGAAAGGTCCGTAGCCGTAATCAAAAAGTTGCGGTCCCATAATGTCTTCCACATAAGAAGGCCAGATGAAGCCGTCTTTTTCATCAATGCCATTGCGTGAGATTTCCTTTACTCCTGCATCATAAATGGCTTTCATAAACGAATTGCCGTAATCGAAAAAATAAGTACCGCGTTCCACCAGTGCTTTTATAGCATTGAAATGGCGGCGTAGTGAAGCATTTACAAGCTTTTCAAATCGTACACGGTCGTCTTTCAACAGGCGGGTACGTTCATCGAAAGTGATGCCTGCCGGACAGTATCCTCCTTCGTACACGGCATGGCACGAGGTTTGGTCGCTCAGCAGTTCAATATCTATATGGTGATCCAAAGCATGCTCCAGCAAATCTACTACATTTCCGTGATAAGCAATGGAACAAGGCTTGCGTAGCCTCATGGCTTCGGCAGCAAGGGTATAGGCTTCTTTCAAGTCGGCAGTGACGTGCTGCACCCATCCTTGGCGATACCGTGTTTCGATGCGTGAGGCATCTACTTCGGCAATGATGGCGGCGGCTCCTGCTATTTCGGCAGCTTTAGGCTGTGCGCCGCTCATTCCGCCCAAACCGGAAGAAACAAAGAGATGCCCGTTAAGATTTCCATCCTGCGGTACTCCTAATTTCATGCGGCCGGCATTCAATAAGGTATTGAATGTGCCGTGTACAATGCCTTGCGGACCGATGTACATCCATCCGCCTGCTGTCATCTGACCGTAATTGGCAACGCCCATCTGTGCAGCAATTTCCCAGTCACGCTGGTTGTCGAACATGCCTACCATCATGGAATTAGTGATAATAACACGCGGTGCTTCGGGCTTTGACTTGAACAGACCAAGGGGATGTCCGCTTTCCACTACCAAAGTCTGTTCGTCAGTCATTACTTCCAGATATTGTTTAATGAGCCGGTATTGCATCCAGTTTTGGCATACTTGTCCTGTTTCACCGTAAGTGACCAGTTCGTAAGGATACAAGGCAATATCAAATGAAAGGTTGTTGTCTATCATTACTTGAAACGCTTTTCCTTCGATACAGTTTCCTTTATATTCGTCAATGGGCTTTGCTTTCAAGTCACCTTCGGGCCGGAAGCGGTAACCGTAGATTTTACCCCGGGTGAGCAGTTCATCCATCAATTCGGGAGCAAGTTGCTCATGCAGTTCCACCGGAATGTATCGCAATGCATTCCTCAATGCCGTTTCCGTTTGGGCGGGTGTCAAGCGGTAGCCCCGGTCGGGAGCACGGCGGATGCCTTCCGTGAATGTAGGATAGGCAGGTAAATCAGTAGATAGAGTGATAGTCATAGTATGTAAGTGTTTTGTCACAAAGATAGCAAAACTACTGGAATACTATAAGTTTGAGAATATGTTTAGTGACATAAAGTTATATAAACTCAGTATAATATATTGTTGATTTTAGAAATACAGCGATGGCATGTGCTATGGGAGGCTCTCCGGATTTGTTTTAAGTAAAATAATTATTATTCAATACTAATAGAATAGTGATAATTGTCGCTTACAGGTATAGTATCTTCATAGTATACAGGTTTAGTCTTTATACATTTGGAAAACACGCTGTGCCATTTCTTTCATTTTTTGACGTAAGGTAACCGGAGCCATTACCTCAACGCTATCGCCAAAGGAACGTAGAAGTGAACGTAATTCATAGTTGTCTTGTACTTTCAGTCGAACCTCCCATTTGCCGTCGGCTTGTTTGCTGTTTAGCACAGATTGAGACTCATGCAGCGGCTTTGTTGTAATGTAATTCCACGCCTGGTCGGTAACGTGCAAAATGACATTTTCCACAGGGGCGCCTTCAACTACGGAAACGCCGACCACGTCACTAAAGAACTCTTCAAAATCAAAGTCATTGTCCAGAGGCTCAAAGGTTCGGGTCGTTTCCTTTATTCCTTCAATCCGGTCTATCGCATAGTTGGACATTTTATCGAAATCTTTGCGTTTCGCCACCAAGAACCAGCGATTATTGTACTGTTTCAAGTGATAGGGGCTCACCACAACTGTTCTGACATCTTTACCGAATGGATGGTAATTTATTTCTATTACTTTCTTTGCTACAATAGCTTCGAATATGGGCTTGTACCATTTGTCTATACCTGTAAGGTATTGGTTGTGCTGGAAACTGACTGCCTTTTGAGTCTCACTGCCTAGTTTTGAAGTGGTATAAAGTTTTTTTTCCAGGTCATCCAGCCAGTCGAACTGAGGAACACCTTCAAAGCGTTTCATGATGGCGGCGGCTTCGAGTATACAATCCATTTCTTCTTGGGAAGGACCGGATTCGGCCATAGTCTTTGAACCGACTGCATAGCGGTAATATTTTTTATGGCCGTCTTGGATTCTGTCGATAATGACTCCGTACATCAATTCCATATCGTTCATATCGTCAAAGATTTGACGACGCTGTACTCCTTCGGCACCTTTTGAACCGCTATCA
>ENA-OPXG01001053-OPXG01001053.1-human-gut-metagenome-genome-assembly--contig:-NODE-1053-length-14569-cov-1.489045_pt1 | contig 14569 bp, 13 predicted proteins | sample MGYA00241519_ERZ502030 | MGnify/ENA primary metagenome ERZ502030 (study PRJEB25962, sample SAMEA2041937) | human gut metagenome | biome: human gut; feature: human-associated habitat; material: faeces...
TTTCGTCTTATATTATAGTACGGCATATCCGTCTATGCAACCATTATTTTGTGCTCATCTCACGGATCAGTTTTCTGATTGGAAGAACAAATGTCGGAGATACAGACAATTCATCGATTCCCATCTTAAGGAATGTCTCTGTCAGAGTCATATCTGCTCCAAGTTCTCCGCAGATACCAACCCAGCATCCTGCTTTGTGTCCGTTTTCGATCGTCTTCTGGATCATGCGGAGCACTGCCGGATGATGTGAATCATAAATGTTGTCAAGTTTGCTGTTCTGTCTGTCAATTGCCAGTGTATACTGAGTCAGGTCGTTTGTTCCGATACTGAAGAAGTCAACTTCCTCTGCCAGAAGATCGCTGATCATCACTGCTGCCGGTGTCTCGATCATAATACCCTGTTCAACTTCACCGTACTCGATTCCTTTTTCTGTCAGTTCTGCTTTGATAGACTCTACGATCTTCTTGATCTCTTTCACTTCATCTACAGAAATGATCATTGGATACATAATTCCAATGTTACCATATGCGCTTGCACGAAGAAGTGCCCGCAGCTGTGTACGGAAGATATCTCTTCTGTCCAGACAGATACGGATCGCACGGTATCCCATGGCCGGATTTTCTTCATGATCAAGGTTGAAATAATCCACCTGCTTGTCCGCACCGATATCCAGTGTACGTACTATTACCTTCTTACCTGCCATGTTCTCGGCTACTGTCTTGTATGCCTGGAACTGTGCTTCTTCATCCGGATAATTATCCGCTTCCAGATATAAGAATTCACTTCTGAACAGACCGATTCCGGCCGCATCATTGGCCAGTACACTTGTAACATCTTTTACACCGCCGATATTTGCATATAATTTGATATGTTTTCCGTCTACCGTTATATCTTCTTTTCCTTTTAATTCCTGAAGAAGTTCTCTTGCTTTGATGTCTTCTTCTTTCTTTTCCTGCATTTTCTTTAAAGTTTCTTCATCCGGATCAATGTAGAATGTTCCTGTGTAACCGTCTACAACCGCCATCTTCCCATTCCACTCTTCTTTAATATCAACTTCGATCAGTGCCGGGATGTTCATCGTTCTTGCAAGGATTGCTGTATGTGAATTTGCAGATCCAAGTCTGGTTACGAATGCAAGGAGCTTCTCCTTGTCCATCTGGACTGTCTCACTTGGTGCAAGATCTTCTGCCACAACGATCACAGGTTCATCACCGAGGGCTCCACCGCTTTCGTTCCCACTTAAGATATTTACCATACGTTCCGAGATATCTTTTACATCTGCTGCTCTTGCTTTGAAATAATCATCTTCCATCTCTGCAAACATCTTCGCAAAGTTATCTCCTGTTGTAGCAACGGCAAATTCTGCGTTTACCTGCTGTGTCTCGATGATATTAACAACAGAATCAATATAATCATCATCTTCCAGCATCATCTGATGTACTTCAAATACAGCAGCATTCGCTTCTCCGACTTCTTTTAATGCTTTTTCGTACAGTCCCTGTAACTGCTCTGCTGCCTTTGCACGTGCATCCTCGTAACGTTTGATCTGTTCTGCAGTATCCTCTATTTTCACACGTTTTACAGGCTGTTCTCCCTTCTGGTAGAACAATATTTTTCCAATTGCAATTCCTTTAAATATTGATTTGCCAGTATATTTCTCCATAAATGATACCTCGTCCTTCCTTCAATCTTTGTTAACATTCTAACTCACAATACCTGTAAAGTCTAGTTTTTCGTAATTTTGTTTTCATTCTGCATTCATGCACTTTCTTAACCCATATTTCCATTCTTGTTTTGATTCAATTCGTCGTAACGCAGCTTTTCCATTGTAAATCCACGTCCTCTTACCTCATTGATCTGCGTGATCGTGATAAATGCTTTCGGATCGATCTCCTGAATCGCCTCTTTTACCGAATACAGCTTTCTGCTGTGGATGACACATAATACGCCCTGCTGCTTCTGTTCTCCATAACCGGTCTCGATGTCTACCATTGTCACTCCGGCATCAATATCCGTTAAGACTTTCTGACGGATTTCTCTGTATTTGTCCGAAATTATAAATAACTGGATCTGTGACTTTCCAAGAAGCATCACCCGGTTCAGCACAACCGTACTTAAAAATAAATTCAGAATACCATACAGTATCTGTTCCGAATCTGAAAACAGCATCCGGAAAACGATACCTGCCACTACCGTTGAAGCCAGAGTTGGGACGAAAAAAATTGCGCGGAATACATTTTTCCATTTATGTAACACAAGTGCCAGTATATCGGTTCCACCGGTAGATGCACCTACTCTTACCACCAATCCGATACCGATTCCAAGAAGGACCCCTCCATATAATGCCGCAAGCATAGCATTATTCTCCGTCACTTTGTCTATTCCCGGAATGGACTGTACCATCGACAGGAATATTGGATAAATAAAAGAACTGATGATCGTTGTCAATGCAAACTTCTTTCCCAGAAATACTGCACCGAGAACGAACAGCACCGCATTGATTGCCAAAATGATCAGCGACAGGTTCACCGGAAAATAATGGCTGATCGTAAGACCGATACCGGTTGCACCTCCCATGATGATCCCATTTGGCACGGTAAACGCAGCCACAGCAAATGACAGTACAAGATTACCGACCAGCACACCCAAAATAGTTTTGATTGTTTTTCCCCAACTTTTTTTCATATGTCCCATCCTCTCTCCGTATTTTATTTTGCGATTATACATATAACCCGTTACAGACAGTTATCCCCATATAACTGCCTGTAAACTCATGTTTTCCACATTTTTATATTAATAATGTGGATTCTCTTTCTTCATTTTCCAGATTATGAAATTCCTTTCATCGTAAGCTGGATTCTCTTCTTCTTAAGATCCACGCTCATCACTTTTACATCCACGATATCGCCAACACTTACCACTTCCAGCGGATGCTTAATGAATTTCTTATCCGTAATCTCGGAAATGTGTACCAGTCCGTCCTGGTGCACTCCGATATCTACAAACACACCAAAGTCAATGACATTTCTTACGGTTCCTTTAAGGCTCATGCCTTCTTTTAAGTCTTTCATATCTAAGACATCTGTTCTTAAGATCGGTTTCGGCATCTCATCACGCGGGTCACGTCCCGGTTTTTCCAGTTCTTTCACAATATCCCGGAGGGTGATCTCTCCGATCTCCAGTTCTTTTGCAAGTCTTGCATAGTCTTTGATCGTAAGAGAAAGTCCGGTAAGCTTTCCTCCGCTGATGTCTTCCAGTGAAAATCCCTGTTTCTTCAGAAGTTTTTCTGCAGCTTCATAAGACTCCGGATGTACACTGGTTCCGTCTAACGGATTCGTACCGTTCTGTATTCTCATGAATCCGGCACATTGTTCGAACGCCTTTGGTCCAAGCTTTGCAACCTTCAGAAGCTGTTTTCTGTCTGTGAATCTTCCGTTTTCTTCTCTGTATGCCACAATGCTCTTAGCAATCGCACCGGAAATACCTGAAATATAAGAAAGTAACGGTGCGGATGCTGTATTCAGGTCAACTCCGACTTTATTTACACAATCTTCGACAACTCCGGATAAGGCTTCGCTTAATTTCTTCTGGTTCATATCATGCTGATACTGTCCGACACCAATGGATTTCGGATCAATCTTTACAAGCTCTGCCAGCGGATCCTGCAGTCTTCTTGCAATAGACGTCGCACTTCTCTGTCCCACATCAAATTTCGGAAATTCTTCTGATGCGAGCTTACTTGCAGAATACACGGAAGCTCCTGCTTCATTTACGATTACATACTGCACTTTCTGCGGGATCTCTTTTAACAGTTCTACAATGAACTGCTCAGACTCTCTGGATGCAGTACCATTTCCTACGGAGATCAGTGTAATGTTATATTTTGCAATAATCTTCTTCAGCAGGTCTTTGGACGCCTGGATTTTCTTCGGTGTCGTCGGCGCTGTCGGGTAGATCACTGTCGTTCCGATCACTTTACCGGTCGGATCTACAACTGCAAGCTTACATCCGGTACGGAATGCAGGATCCCAGCCAAGTACAGTCTGTCCTACAATCGGAGGCTGCATCAGAAGCTGGTGCAGGTTCTTCTTAAATACGCTGATTGCCCCGTCTTCTGCCTTCTCTGTCAGGTCGCTTCGGATCTCACGCTCGATTGCCGGTGCGATCAGACGCTTATAGCTGTCTTCTGCTACTTCTTTTAAAATCGGTGTGGTATGCGGGTTATCACTGTGGATCATCTTCTTTTCCAGATATCTTAAGATGTCATCCTGCGGTGCTTCGATCTTTACTGTAAGGAACTTTTCTTTCTCCCCGCGGTTCAGTGCAAGCACTCTGTGGCCTGCAAGCTTTGTCACCGGCTCTTCAAAATCATAGTACATCTCGTATACCGACTCTGCTTTTTCGTCTTTTGCCTGTGAAATTACTTTTCCGTGCTGTACGGTTGCTTTACGGATCCAGCTTCTGTAATCTGCCTCATCCGATACCGATTCGGCGATGATATCTTTTGCTCCGTCAATTGCTTCTTTTACGGATTTTACTTCTTTCTCCGGATTCACATATTCTTCTGCATACACTTCTATCGGTTTCTCCGCTTTCTGAAGTGTAATAAGTGCTGCAAGCGGTTCCAGTCCCTTCTCTTTTGCAATCATGGCACGTGTCCGGCGTTTCGGCCGGTATGGGCGGTAAAGATCTTCTACCACTACCATTGTCTCTGCTGCCAGGATCTGCTTTTTCAGTTCTTCGGTAAGATTTCCCTGTTCTTCGATACTTGCCAGAACCTGTTCTTTCTTTTCTTCCAGATTACGCAGGTACATCAGTCTTTCATGCAACGTCCGCAGTTGTGCATCGTCCAATGTTCCTGTAACTTCTTTTCTATATCTTGCGATAAACGGAATCGTATTGCCTTCATCAATTAATTTTACCGCAGCATCTACCTGCCATCTCTTGACACCAAGTTCTCCGGTAATCACCTGATTAATATCCATATGTTTTGTCTGTCCCTTTCTTGCTGTATTTCGAAGATTTTTCTCTTCTTTATTACGCGGATAATTATAACTGAATTCACTTCCGTATGCAATGCCGCCGGCAATACAGAGTTCACTCTGTTTTCTTGAAAATACATTTTCTCTATGTTATACTGAAACTGCTTGAACTTATTAGAAAATATAAATACTCAAAGGGGCTTTTACTTATGAATCAGGAAACACAGGGACTCTCAAAACAACAAATCAAATCCAGAGAAACACGCGCCAAGATCTTCCAAGCAGCCAAACGCATTCTGCAAAAGCAGGGCTATGAACAACTGTCAATCAAAAATATCTGCGAAGAAGCAGGCGTTTCCAACGGAAGTTTTTATCACCATTTTAAGACGAAAGATGATCTTCTTTCTTATTATATAGAAGAACAGCCAAGTATGGATCCGGATCTTCTTGAACTTCCGTCCAGTGCTGCTGAGACAAAAGAAGCAATCATCTCAGTTTATTTAAATTATGTTCACTACTGCGAAGAGCTCGGAGTGGAATTCATGGCCAATTATTATACACCTAAGAATCAGTCCCTGAATCCTTTGATCCGTACAGAAAGACCATACCCGATCGTTACCGTTCATGATTATCTGAAGCGTGTGATCGAATCCGGAATCATTTCCCCATCGGCAGACCTTGAGGATATTACAACTGACATCCGTATGATCGTAATCGGAAATGTATTCGAATGGTGCTTAAAAAGCGGCGATGCTGATTTTGAAGGTAATATGCGTCGGTCCCTTACTACTTATCTGAACGGATTATTCTAACAAATCATTACATCATATAGATACTTTATCGAATTTCAAAAACTTACAAAGGATGAATGCGATATGTACACATTTATTGCCAATCCTAATGCCAGATCCGGCAGAGGGATTCTTCTCTGGAAACAGATTGAGAAGATCTTACAGGAAAAAGAAATTGAATATAAAGTTTTATTTACTAAATACCAGCATCATGCTACCAGACTGGTTCATGATCTTACCTCCGATAGCGCATCCCATACGATCGTTGTACTGGGAGGCGATGGTACTTTGAATGAAGTGATCGACGGAATCGTATATCTCGATAAGGTAACACTCGGATATATTCCGCTTGGATCCGGCAATGACTTTGCCAGAGGCCTTGGTCTTCCAACGGATATTCACGGTGCCCTGGAGCAGATTCTTGCCCCAACGCATTACACCGCCATGAATGTAGGTGTACTTGATTACGAGAATAAGCACCGAAGATTCGCTGTAAGTACCGGAATTGGCTTCGATGCTGCAGTCTGTCATCAGGTGATGGTCACACCGCTTAAGGCTTTCCTCAACCGGCTGAAGCTCGGAAAGCTTACATATCTTGGTGTTGCCCTTCATAAACTGTTCACATTAAAACCAGTCACTATGACGGTCACAACCGAAAATGGTGAGACAAAAACATATGAAAAAGTATATTTCACAGCTGTTATGAATCTGAAATATGAAGGTGGCGGTTTTAACTTCTGTCCTGCTGCCAGTGGTACAGATGACAGGTTAGATATCATTACCGTAGCAGAATTACCGAGACTTAAAGTTCTTTGTCTGCTGCCAACGGCCTTCAAAGGATGGCACACACGTTTCCATGGAATCCATCTTGATACCTGCACAGAAGTGACTGTCATAAGCGATTACCCACTGCCTGTACATACAGACGGCGAGCCCGTCTTTTTACAATCTGAGATCCACGTACATCTGGAGAAAGAAAAGTTACGTATTATTACACCTTGTTAATCATATTGTTCACGGGGAGGTTCTTTTATGCGTTTACTGATTACCGGAATTATTGTATTTCTTATATTATTTTACTTTTATCTGATCTGGCCGAGACTGTCTAGGAAACGACAGATCCGTCCATTTCTTCACACGATGTTCGCCCATCGTGGATATCATTGTATTGAAAAAGGGATTCCCGAAAATTCCATACCTTCTTTCCGTGCCGCTATCTCCCATGGATATGGGATCGAACTGGATGTCCATCTGACAAGCGACGAAAAACTTGTCGTATTCCATGATGACGACCTGTCTCGTATCTGTGGACGACCGGAAACCATTGAATCACTCCCTTTAAAAGAATTACAAAGCTGCCGGTTACAGAATACGAATGAGACTATCCCACTTTTCACCGATGTACTATCCCTGGTGGGCGGCCAGGTTCCGCTTCTGATCGAACTGAAGATTCCAAAGTCTTCTCTTGGCATCTGTGAAAAGACCTGGGAGATTCTTAAAAATTATAACGGACCTTATATGGTACAGTCTTTCAACACACTTGGTATCTGGTGGTTCCGCCGTCATGTACCCCATGTCTTAAGAGGTCAGCTTTCTTCCAACCTGACTGCCGACCATCTTCCGGAGCCATGGATCCTGACCTTTGTTGTAAAGCATCTGCTTGGTAATGTACTCGGACGGCCGGATTTTATTTCGTATAAGCTTGCAGACCTTCCGATGTTTGAAGTCTGGTTTTTAAAGTACATTCTGCATCTTCCGGTTGCAGTGTGGACTCTGCGGACACCTGATGCTTTAAAAAAGGGAAAACGGCATTATGATATGCAGATATTCGAGAAAAAGAACACTTACTATTAACTTTGTAAAAAATGTTAATATTCCATGAACTTTATTGTTGATTCAATTTTTTCATGTTATAATGCGCTTTGAAACGAGATAAGATAATAACAAAGGCTTTGAAAAAGGGGTAGTTCATATGAAAGCCATTGATAAAGCAAAGAGTTTTTTGAAGAAGTACCGTCATGCATGGGTATTATCATACTTTCTGATCTATATGCCATGGTTTGTTTATCTGGAGAAGCGCACGAATGTACGTCATTACATGATACATTCCCCAATCGACAATCATATTCCGTTTATTGAATATTTTATCGTGCCGTATTTAGTGTGGTTTGTATTCATTGCCGTAACGGTAGCTTATTTCCTTATTAAGGATAAATGGGGATTTTACAGACTATGTGCTTTTTTATTTTCAGGTATGACGATTTTCCTGATCATATGCACGGTTTTCCCAAATGCATTAAATTTGAGACCAACTGTATTTCCACGCGATAATGTATTTACAGATATGGTAAAAGTCCTGTACAAGACAGACACACCGACGAACGTGCTTCCTAGTATCCACGTATTTAATTCCATCGGTGTCAGTATTGCTATTTCACACAGTAATGATCTTAAAAAGCACAGATGGATCCAGATCAGTGCCTATATTCTGGCAGTGCTCATTATCCTGTCTACAATGTTCTTAAAACAGCATTCCGTGACGGACGTGATTGCAGCTGTTACGATGGCATGTATTATTTATCCATTCGTGTATGTGACAGCGGATAAAAAAGCGCCGAAGCTTTCTCAGCAGCCGACGTAAAATGACCAGCTATTGGCAATTTTTTGTATATTATGCTACGAAAAGAAAGATGCAGGTAACTGTTATATAACTGACAGTTACCTGCATCTTTTTATTTTTGTTCCGTTTTCTACTTGCCGGTGCTGCTTCCGGATTTTGCTGCAGATCCCGCATATAATTCATGACATCCCACGGACAATATACATCGAAGCGTCCAAAATGATAACCATCATACCATCTTTTCACTTCTTCTGCCTTTCCGGACACATTTGCGTCGGTCAGAATCTAATCTACTTCTTCCTGTGTAAATCCAAAATATTCATTGAATCTGGAATCCGTAATATTATCAGGCACAAAATTATTCGTTCCTGTGAAGATACTTTCTTTTGCAATCTTCAGACAACCTGTTATCACCGCAAACCGAAGTGTCGTATTATCTTTCAATGCCGTACTCATAGTATGCAGGGACTGTCCTATCTGAATCTTTCCCGCACTTCCACTTTTTAACTCTTTAAAAAGCGTCCTGTCATCCGAATCCATACGTTCACTTTCCAACAGATATGTATGTTCTTTGTACAAATTAGATATCTGAACTGCCAGTCTTTCATATGCATCTTCGAAAGTCAGCCCATCAATGTCTTTTAACGTCAGGAATACGACCGGATATTGATTCATCCATGCACTGCACAATGCTTCATCGTAGATAATTTCAAGACCATCGAATAACCTCCTGTTATCGGACCGTATATCAAAAAATGGGCAAGCATACCCATCCCCATTGTTTTTCCAAAGCGTCTCGGACGGATGATCAGTGTAACTTCTGCAGACTCTCTTTTTAACAGTTCTTTGATCAGTCCGCTTTTATCTATGTAGTAGTCATTTTCCCGGATTTTTTTGAAGTCGGATATTCCTACCGGGAAATTGAGTTGATTGTTCACTGGCTCCCTCCTTCATGCTATGATTAGTATACACTTTTATTTTTAATTGATGTATTTAATAATTTTCCATATATGCATCTATTCCATCCGCAATCCCCTGCACCATTTTTTGTTGATATTCTGCTGTCTGCATCAGAACATCTTCCTCAGGATTTGTCATATATCCCATTTCAACAATCGTTACCGGTACCTGGCTCCAGTTATTTCCGCTCATTGTATCTGTTTCCCATACATATTCTTTATTGCAACCAGTAACTTCACAGTATTTATCAAGAATTGCTTCTGATAACGCTTTACTTTCGCCATATATCGATGCATTATATGGATTATTTGGTGTTGTACAAATTGTCATCGCTCCTTTCGCATTAGAGTTTTCTGAACCATTTGCATGAATCCGCACATATACATCGGCATTTAGATTATTTGCAACTTCTGCACGTTGTACACAACTGATTGGTACATTATTAGATTCTCTTGTTAAAACCACCTGATATCCTCGTTGTTCTAATACTTCTTTCAACTGAACGGATATATTTAATGTTAACTCATATTCTGGCACACCACTTGAAATACCTCTCGTCCCGCTGGCATCTGCTGCCTTTTGTTCTGATGATCCGGGTCCCAATGGTTCTGTCCCAGTTGCTACAACTGCTGAATGTCCCGGATCAAGAACAATCACTTTTTTATCCGTTACTGTTTGATTTTCCTGTTCGTTATCCGTTGTTTCATCTTCCGGTACAGGTGAACTTTCTGTTCCTGTTAATTTTGTATTCTCTGACTTCTTAACTCTTTTTTTGTTCTTTTGACTCTTTTGCTTTTGAGATTTATTCATCTGTTTAATTTCACTGATCGTTTTCACATGCACGTCCTTTTTACAACCAGTTAATGCAAAAACTAGGGTCAGCAAATATATTGCCAGTTTTAACTTTTTCATATTTTTCCTCATATTTCATTATCAAAAATTAATATATCGATCCATTGATATCTTATTTCACATCAACAGACCGATATACAAAATTATCTATAACTATTCAAAAAATCAACATTCTTCTTTTCAATTTCCGACATACTATCCGAAACAGCATTCATATCATTCACTTTATTTGTATTACTTTTATACCATGTTTTGTTTGAAAAATATGCAGACAACTTCGAATCTGTAAATTCATATCCATGTTTTGCGTATATTTCGTTGATAATCATCTGAATAATATTTATACCTTCCGGAAAATTATATTCTGAATAATTTGCATTTAAATATCCTTCAACATCACTGTCTGTCAGTAAACGATCACTGCTATAGGAACACAGATAGTCACTGGTAACTCCTAAATCTACAGCCTCAAGTTTCCCCGAAACATCCCATTCACAGTCAAATTCATCAGCCACTTCATCTACATAATTCTTTTTTAACTCCTCAAGTGTCTGATATCCATCAAAGCTATATGAACCAGAAGATAAATCTCCACTGGTTACTTCTACACTAAAATCATCATATGGTACATCATATTCATCCAGATCAATTTCGCACTTTCCATCCCCACCTACAATAACATTTTCAAATTTCATACTATAATAACTAACTACATCTTTTCTCTGTCCACCATCTGGCTGAATATGCGCATTAATCTGATAAATCACACCATAGTAGTTTTTAGTATAATCGTCGCTGTCTTTTGCAACCTGCAGATAATCTCCTGCATATGACACTTTATCCAACGTAACATCCTCAGACCAGTAATCTACCATATCGCTAATACTTTTCTGAGCCTTTGCACGAGCAGAATTCATACCATCAGTATCAACTTCTTTGATTTTTGAAAGATACTTTCCTAAATTCTTTACTTTGTATTCCTTTTCTAACACAGACGGTGCTTTATTATATTGGTCAACATAATACCCCGCATCCTCAGTAAGAGAAATCTTAATTTTATCACCATTTTTCAAACCAGAAGTTTTATCACAGGTAAAATCATACTCAGACAACATATCTCCATTATATTCAATATCTGCCTCTCCATTTGGCTCTACACCCGAAAACGTTACTTTCAAATTTTTAAACGGATCAAACAATTCCATTTCTTTTAGTCCAGATACTTTCTTTGATCCATCGCTATACTTTATTTTGCATTTGATAAGCTTTGCAATCGCATCTTTATCTACCTTCCAAGTATAAGACACTTTATCTCCATTTGATAATTTTTCATTCTTACCTTCAATATTAGCATTTGTATATTCCATGATGATATCTATCGGTGTCATACCTCCTGTTTGCGCCATTCCCCTTTTATAAGAAATTTTATTTTCAAAGTCCTCTTTCATACTATTCCAATCAATTTCAGTATAAGCCACACCGCCTCCATCATATCCTCCATATGTAACTTTCAGATAATCATTCAAATTAACCGTTGGTTTATGCAGAGCAATTACAATTAACAATACTAAAACTAGCGCCACACATGCTCCAATGATTCCCCATGTCTTTTTTGAAATTTTCTTAAGTTTATCTGTTATAGTCTGATTTTCTGCTACTCTTTTTAATTGTCCTACACAGCCATCAGCTATATTTTTGCCTTTTTGCAACCGCTCTTCTGCCATTTTCTTCCCGTTTTCCCAGTCAAATCCACCTGGCGGGACTTGTCTCTGTGGCATCCTTACCTGTTTTGGTGGTGTTCCTACTTGATTATGCTGTACGTCTCCTGAATTCTGCTGTATTCCAGGCTGGTTAACACTACTGCTTCTCGTTTCTGATTGCTCCGTTAATTTATTTCCACAATTCCAGCAAAATTTTGAACCATCTTCATTATTAGATCCACACACTCTACATCTCATAGTCCATTCCTCTGTAACCAACTTTCTTTAAAAATAAATATTGATTTTTCTTTCGTTTAATTTTTCCACTTGGATACTGCCATATCTCCCATTGTCTGCAAATCATGTACCAGTGCGCCCACTTCATTCATCATACGGTCAGTATCACTTGTCGGCTCGCTGACAATAGCGTAAAAAACTGCGTTTCCTTGCAATGAAAGAGCACCCTCACCAATGTTAATCGGAGATGGACTACATTCAGACGCATAAATAGTTAATTTAAAACTTTTTCTAATTCCACTAACAATAAGAACAATTCCTAGTATCATTATCAAAAAAGAATAAAATCTTCCACTGCCAATATAGGACGAGCTAATTCCCCATGCATAAAAGCCTAAAATAGTCAGAATTACACCCACAATAATCTGTGTAATTTTCATATTTACTCCATAATAACAGTCAACACCGGTGACTTTATCCAACGAAATTTCTTTTGAAATACGGCTTCTGAAAAAGGTACCTCCTTCTGCCTGAAAAATCATACGCCTCGTTGTCACGCTTAAATATCCCTCACATCTTGGCTGTTTTACACTACTACAATGATACTGCCTTACCAACTGCTCATTTTCTGATAAAACAATCCCTGACAATGAAGAATCCTCTCCATAATTATTGTTTACGTATCCCATTCTGTCATTTTGATATTGATTCTGTACCGGATCATTCTTCTGACCATTATTAAAATCATTCATTCCATTATTGGCATACTGTACTTTTACCTTACTTCCACAGACCGGACATCTTTCCACACCATCCGGTAATGAATTACCACACTCATTACAATACATAACTTTTATTCCTCCTTCGTATTATTGATATAAATTAAATTTAAAGCGGAAAGGTTCTCCGCTTGGTGCACTTACAATTGCTTCTCCGACCGGAAGATTATTAATATCATCATCTTCTACGACGTACCCTTCTCTCAACTGCTCAGCAATTCCTCGGTTTTGAACTTTTGACATATAAGACTGTTGCTTGATATTCCGTCCAAATAAATTTTTTATATATTCCCTTGAACCAACATCATTTACCCGAAATGCAAAAGTTGTTCCAAATCCTGACAGAATACTTCGTCCTGTATATTCACCATAAGCTGCCATTACCTGATCAATATTCTGAATACCCACAAAAAATTTTGCTCCTAGACTACGTCCAAAATTTACACCATCATCTATATGCTCCAGATGCGGCACCAGTCTAAACTCATCAATAAAAAAGTAAACATTTCCCTCATTTGAGGTTCGACACAACGCCTCTTTAATCGCCAGATCAATTAACAGCCGATAAATAGGCATCAACATTCCACCGATTCCAAGGTCATATTCAACAAATATAACTCGTCCACCTTTTCTTCTCACCAGTTTTCTCATTGACAATCCGCCTTTTTTCTGGAAATTACCGATAAAAATCTCGCGCATCATCTGCTGTAACTCAGCCATAACTCCCAGTGTTTGTCCTGATTTTTCATCATAAATATACGACTGCATAGCCTTTAAATCTGAATGTTGATTTAATATATCAACCATAATATGTGGTGTAATACTATTCAGATACGAACGTAATGATTTATTATTTCTTTTATCTGCAAATTTATCATTCCGCACCAGATGTAGCATCAATGCTGCGAACAAATCTTTGGCTGCATTCGGGAAAAATGGTTGTGTTGTATGTTCCAGTTTCTCAGCAAAAAGTCCTTTGGCAATCTCCAGTATATTTTCCTCTACACGATCATCAATTGTTACTTCTTCAAAAATATTCCAGTAATCCGCTTCACTGCCTCCGGTTGCTCTCGCATCGTTACTTATTACTACATCACCTGGTCTGTAAAATTCTTTATAAAAGTCACCTTTTGTATCAAAAATAATCATGACATCCTCATTCGTCAGATTCGACCTGGTATTCCGAATAATGTGATTAAATGCATTTGATTTTCCTGTACCGATTCCTCCTAATAACAACATATGTCGTGACAAAATATGTTCTCCAATCGGAATCATCATAGGTTGTCCCATATGATTTTTTCCCGGTATTGCATACCGGGATGCACTTTCCTGATATGTACAATAATCCACTAAGCTGTCACCTATAATTACATTTTGTGCATTTGTATTTATTGCCATCTGTATTTTCTCCTATTCTGTTAATATGAATAATTTTCGTCTTCTTCATTACCCCCACTTTCATAGGATGTACTATCATCTTCCCCACTTGACAAATCTTCAGCTTTATCTTCTTCCTCTGATTCATCCTCGGTTTCTTCAGAACTTTCTTCACTTGATAAATCTTCTACATTGTCCTCTGTCTCTGAGTTGTCTTCGGTTTCTCCAGAACTTTCTTCACTTGATAAATCTGCCGCATTATCCTGCA
>ENA-OPXG01001062-OPXG01001062.1-human-gut-metagenome-genome-assembly--contig:-NODE-1062-length-14409-cov-5.194162_pt1 | contig 14409 bp, 7 predicted proteins | sample MGYA00241519_ERZ502030 | MGnify/ENA primary metagenome ERZ502030 (study PRJEB25962, sample SAMEA2041937) | human gut metagenome | biome: human gut; feature: human-associated habitat; material: faeces...
GATTCGGAGTGTCCGCCGCTGTATAACGCCCCTAATGCATCCACTTTTTACCCTCCGGACATCCAGACAAAACATACTGCATATCAACATGTTAATACAGATTAAACATCCATTTTCATCCACTTATTCGTTGTACTCGATTGCTTGAGGCTCCGTTTTCGGGTAATTTTACAAAAACGAAAAACATCAGCCTAAAGCCATGATCGCACGCATACTTATTTTATTGAGCAGCGTCCTGTTTCTTGCCTCCTGCCAGTCGGATTCCAGCCGACGGAACGCAGCCGATGCACAGATCGAAAAGCGAATCGACGATCTTGTTTCCCGCATGACCGTCGAAGAGAAAATCGGACAGACGAACCAGCTCACCGTCTACGGAACGACCGAAGAACTCTGCGAAAAAATCCGCAACGGGGAGATCGGCTCCCTGCTTAACGTCGTCGATCCCGCCGACATCAACACCCTGCAACAGGCCGCCGTCGAACAGAGCCGTCTGGGCATTCCGCTCCTGATTGCCCGCGACGTGATTCACGGCTTCCGCACCGTCTTCCCCATTCCACTCGGACAAGCAGCCACATTCGACCCCGAACTGGTCGAGCAGGGGGCCCGCATCGCTGCCATCGAAGCCTCGGCCGCGGGCATCCGCTGGACCTTCTCCCCGATGCTCGACATCTCGCGCGACCCGCGCTGGGGCCGCATCGCCGAATCGGCAGGCGAGGATCCCTGTCTGACCTCGGCCATGGGAGCCGCCATGGTAAAAGGATATCAGGGCGAAGGTGCGGACGACCCGACCTCCGTCGCCGCATGCGCCAAGCACTTCGTGGGCTACGGAGCCAGCGAGAGCGGCCGGGACTACAACTCGACCTACCTGACCGAACGGCAGCTGCGCAACGTCTACCTGCCGCCCTTCGAACAGGCCGTCCGCAGCGGCGCCATGACCCTGATGACCTCGTTCAACGACAACGACGGCATTCCCTCGACGGGCAACCGCTTCCTGCTCGAAGAGGTGCTCCGCAACGAGTGGGGTTTCGACGGAATGGTCGTAACGGACTGGAACTCGGCCGGCGAGATGGTCTCGCACGGATTTGCCGCCGACACGAAGGATGCCGCCATGAAAGCGATCAACGCCGGCGTGGACATGGACATGATGTCGCATGTCTTCTCGCTCCACCTGGAGGATCTGATCGACGAAGGCAAAGTGGACGAGCGGCGGCTCGATGACGCCGTGCGCAACATCCTGCGCGTGAAGTTCCGTCTCGGACTCTTCGAAAACCCCTACATTGACACCGCCCGCATCGCCCGGGTGACCTACACCCCCGAGCACCTCGAGGCGGCCCGTCGCACGGCTGAGGAGTCGGCCGTCCTGCTCCGCAACGAGGGCAACATCCTGCCGCTCAACGCTTCGGCGCTGCGCAGCGTACTGGTCGCCGGCCCGATGGCCGACGCCCCTGCCGAGCAATTGGGCACCTGGACCTTCGACGGCGAGCCCGACCACACGGTCACCCCGCTGGCCGCCATCCGTGCAGCCTACGGCGACCGGCTGCGCATCGGATACAACCCCGTGGCCGCATACAGCCGCGAGAAGATCACGGCCGCCAAACTGGCCGCCTTCACGGCCCAGGCCGCCTCGTACGACGCCATACTGCTCTTCGTCGGTGAAGAGGCCATCCTCTCGGGCGAAGCCCATTGTCTGGCCGACCTCAACCTACAGGGGTCGCAGAGCGAGTTGATCGCCGCGGCCCGCCGCAGCGGGAAACCCGTCGTCACGGTCGTCATGGCCGGACGTCCGCTGACAATCGCACGCGACCTCGCAAACACCGACGCCCTGCTCTACTCCTTCCATCCGGGGACGATGGGCGGACCAGCCCTGATCGACCTGATCTTCGGCAACGCCGTACCGAGCGGCAAACTGCCCGTCACCTTCCCCGTGGCGACCGGACAAATCCCCGTATACTACGCCCACAACATGACCGGCCGCCCCGCTGCCGGCAACGAGCTGCTGCTGGACGAGATCCCCGTGGGGGCCGGACAAACCTCGCTCGGATGCACCTCCTACCACCTCGACGCCGGCTTCGGGCCGCTCTTCCCCTTCGGGTTCGGACTCTCCTACACGACCTTCGAATATGCCGACCTGCAGCTCGACAAGGAGGCCTACCTGCCGACCGAGACCATCCGCGCCTCGTGCCGCCTGACCAACACCGGAAAGCGCACTGCCACAGAGGTCGTGCAGCTCTACGTCCGCGACCGCGTGGGATCGACCGTGCGCCCCGTCAAGGAGCTCAAGGCATTCGACCGCATCACGCTCGAGCCCGGCCAGAGCCGCACCGTGGAGTTCGAACTCCCGGCCGAAGACCTCGCCTTCTGGGGCCTCGACATGCAGAAACGCGTCGAACCCGGCACGTTCGACCTCTGGATCGCCGGAGACAGCCAATCGGGAAACTCCGTTACTTTTACAATAAACTAAAACCAACCCTATGAACAAGTTCAAACTACTGATCTGTCTGCTGCTGATCTCTTCCGGGCTGAGAGCCCAGACGCGGCAGATCCAAGGGACTGTCGTCTCCTCCGACGACGGACAGCCGCTCATCGGTGTAACCGTGCTGATCGAGGGAACGACACAAGGAACCTCCTCGAACGCCGACGGCTCCTGGCAGCTGGCCGTTCCCGACAACGGGAACCCGGTAAAACTGTCGTTCAGCTACATAGGTTACGAGACCCAGGTCCATACGGTCGCCGCCGGACAGACGATGCTCAACGTCCGCCTCTCGGCCAGCAGCCTCGAACTCGAAGAGGTCGTAGCCATCGGATACGGCGTCATGCGCAAGAGCGACGTGACGGGAGCCGTGGCCTCCATCACCCCCGAGCAGCTCCAGAAGACCCCCGCCGCAGGCCTCGACCAGGCCCTGCAAGGCCGGGCCGCAGGCGTAACGATCAACGCCTCGTCGGGACAGCCCGGCGCGTCGGCCGAGGTCCGCATCCGCGGTATCGGCACGGTCAATGACAGCTCGCCGATCTACGTCGTGGACGGCGTCATCACCGACGACATCTCGTTCGTCAATCCGCAGGACATCGCCTCGACCGAAATCCTCAAGGACGCCTCCGCAACGGCCATCTACGGTTCGCGCGGCGCCAACGGCGTGATCATCGTGACGACCAAGAGCGGCAAGGCCGGGTCGAAGATCAACATCGACTTCAATGCCTACGTCGGCATCCAGAACCGCTGGAACAAACTCGACCTGATGGGGCGCGACGAGTTCGCACAGACGATCATCAACCTCGAGGGAACGCAGTCGCAGATCGACTACTTCAACAAGAACGGATTCAACTCGTGGCTCTCGGCCTACCGACTCGGCAGCGCGTCGTACTACCCCGTCGTCAAATCCGCATCGAATCCCGACGGACTCGACTACAGCTCGATCGAAACCGACTGGCAGGATGAGGTATTCAAGCGCAACGCCATTATCCAGAATTACCACATCAGCGCCTCGGGCGGTTCGGACAAATCGACCTACGCCCTGAGCGCCAGCTACTTCACGCAGGAAGGTACGATCATCGGATCGGACTTCGAACGACTCACCCTCCGCTCGAACACCTCCTACCAGCTGACCAAGTGGCTGAAGGTCGGCGAGAACATCTCCTTCTCGAACTCGCAAGGCCGCAACGCCATGAACAACAACTCGAGCCCCGGCGCCTCGATCCTCTCGGCCGCACTGGCCATGGCCCCGTGGGACCCGGTACGCTACCCCGAGGGAAGCGTGAACAACCTGGGCGAGGACCTCAGCGGACGCATTGCCGCCTCGTCGAACTTCAAGAACGTGACCAATCCCCTCTCGATGGTCGAGCACACCCACCCGCTCGACAAGGACGAGCGCTGGGTCGGCAACGTCTACCTCGACATCGAACCCATCAAGGGGCTGCGCCTCCACTCCGAGGTCAGCATGGACCTCACGAACACCATGAGCCGGACGTTCAAGGACCAGTACGAGTATTCGTCCTACGACAAGAACGAGAAGAACTTCATCTCGCGCAGCATGTCCCGCGCACAGACCATGCGCTACGAAAACACGCTCACCTACATGCACGACTGGGGCAAGCACAGCCTGACGGCCATGGTGGGACAGACGACCGAGGAGTACAACTACTACTACATCGGCGGCTCGGGCGCATCGATCGCCAACCCGACGGACAACAACTGGTACCTGAACCAGGCGACCGAAGACCGCACCGAAGCCGGCGACTCGGCAGCCCGAACCCGCATGTTCTCGATGCTCGGACGTCTGCACTACTCCTACGACAACCGCTACCTGATCACGGTAAACTTCCGCGCCGACGCCTCGTCGAAATTCCCCGAAAACCTCTGGGGCTACTTCCCCTCGACGGCCGTGGCCTGGCGCATCAACGAGGAGCCGTGGCTGCGCAACAGCGATGTCCTCAACAACCTCAAGTTGCGCCTGGGCTGGGGACAGATCGGAAACGACAAGATCGGCGACAACGCCTTCCTGCAGACGATCTTCAACTCGGGACCGACGTTCGTCGGATACCCCTTCGGCATCAACCCCGAAATCGCGGCCGGAGCCACCGTACTGACCTACGTCAATACGGGCGGCAAATGGGAGACCACCGAGCAGTGGGACCTCGGCGTGGACTTTGGACTGTGGAACAACAAGCTCACGGGTACCGTGGACCTCTTCCTGCGTGACACGAAGGACATGCTCCTGAGCGTGACGGCACCGGCTCACGTAGGCAACCTCCACGCCCCGACGGCCAACGTCGGAACGGTCCGCAACCAGGGTATCGAGATCACCCTCGGACATGCCAACCGCATCGGTGAGTTCGACTACGAGATCAACGGAAACGTCTCGTTCATCCGCAACCGGCTGACGGCCCTCAACGGCGGCGAGCGCGTCTACGGCGACTATACCATCTGCGACGAGGGCCTCCCGCTCTACTCCTTCTGGGGCTATGAGTACGAAGGCATCTACCGCACCGACCAGGAGGCTGTCGATCACCAGTTCGGAGTCGATCCCGTGGCCATCACCGAGCATGCCGGCGACGCCCGCTACAAGGACCAGAACGGCGACGGCATCATCGACGACGACGACCTGGTGGCCATCGGCAACCCCTTCCCGTGGCTGACCTACGGCTTGAACCTGGGGGCCTCGTGGCGCGGACTCGACCTGACGGTCTTCTTCCAGGGTGTCTACGGCAACGAGATCTACAACGCCGTGCGGCTCCGCACCGAAGGCAAGGGCACCGAAGCCACGCTCAGCACCACGATGCGCGACGTGTGGTCGAAGAGCAACCCCAACGGGTCGATTCCCAACCCCTACGGCAGCTCGCGCAACACCGTTTCGTCGAGCCGCTACGTGGAGGACGGATCCTACCTGCGCCTCAAGGAGCTCACGCTGGGCTACACGCTGCCCAAGCGCTGGACCGACCGCATGCACATGAACCGCTGGCGCTTCTACGTCTCGGTAAGCAACCTCTTCACGCTCACCGGATACACGGGATATGACCCCGAAGTGGGGGGGGGAGTCGATTACGGCAACTATCCCCAGTCGCGGACGTTCCTCTTCGGCACCAACATCAACTTCTAAAACCGACTACGATGAAACGAACCTTGCATATCATCACGCTTTTCGCGGCTCTGGGCCTGGCATCGTGTACCGACTGGCTGACCGAGAAGGGGCCCGGAACGACCGAACTCGGAGACTTCTTCACCAGCGGGGAGACGGCTATACAGACCGTCAATGCCGCCTACGTGCCGCTCTCCTGGGAGTTCAACAACACCTATTTCTGCGAGTGGTTCATCGGTGACGTCGCCTCGGACGATGCGCTCAAGGGCGGACAGAACATCGGCGACATGGCCGACGCCTACGACATCGAGAACTTCAAGACGGTATCGACGAACACCCTGCTGCTCGACTTCTACCGGGCCCAGTTCCAGGGCATCGGCCGCTGCAACCTCGTCCTTGCGAACGTCCCCGGCATGGAGACGGACGAGACCATGGACGAAAAGACCAAGGAGCGGCTCATCGGCGAGGCCTACTTCCTGCGCGCCTACTACTACTTCCGTCTGGTGCGCATGTTCGGCGGGGTGCCGAAGGTCGAGGCCCCGATCACCTCGTCCGACGACTGGCGGCAGCCCCGCGCCACGGCCGACGAGATCTACGCCCTGATCCTCTCCGACCTGGACAACGCCCAGAGCCGGCTCTGGAAGAAGAGCGAGTATGCCGATGAAGACATGGGACGCGCCACACGCGGCGCCGCTCTGGCCATGCTGCTCAAGGTAAACCTCTACGTGAAGGACTACGATACGGCCCGCACCTGGGGCGCCGAACTTCTCAAGATGGGGGACGAGGAGGGCGAATACTCGCTTTGCACCAACTACGAGGACAACTTCACGCTGGCCGGCGAGAACGGGCTCGAATCGGTCTTCGAGATCCAGTACATGGAGGATCCGCAGTCCGACTACGGCGAGGGATACGGATACACCCGCGGTACGATGACGACGATCCTCACGCGTTCGCGCTCGACGCTCATCGCCACGACCGGGGCCGGATGGGGCTTCAACCACCCCACGCAGGACCTCTACGACGAGTTCGAGGAGAATGACCCGCGCCGCGAGGCCACGATCATCAACCCCGCGGATGACCAGATGGTGACCCCTTCGGAGGAGATCTACCTGGGCAACCGCTACCTCAACCGGAAGTATGCCATGATGACCGACAACGGCGGAGCCCCCTACCGTCTCTCGCACGAGACTCGTTCGCCGATCAACAACAAACAGATCCGCTATGCCGACGTACTGCTCATGTACGCCGAGGCCTGCCTGGAAAGCAATACCGACCTTGGGGCCGGACGCAACGCACTCAACCGGGTCCGCGCCCGCGTCGGGCTCTCCGAAGTGGACCTCACGCGCGAGAACCTGCGCCACGAGCGGCGCGTGGAGCTGGCCATGGAGGGACACCGCTGGTTCGACCTCTGCCGCTGGGGAATCGTCGGCGAGACGATGAACGCCTACATGGCTGCCGAAAGCGAGGAGGCCCGCGCACAGATGGGCACCTTCATCGCCGGCAAGCACGAACTGATGCCGATTCCCTCGGAAGAGGTGCGGCTGGGCGGCCTGACCCAGAACCCGGGCTATTGATCCGAATTGACACAACCACTTATTGTTCCATTCAAAAAACTTAAAACAACCATGAAAACTGTGAAATTTCTGCTGATGGCCCTCGTAGCCACGGCATTCGTCGGCTGCAACGACAGCGACGACTCGACGTCGAAGATTCAGCTCGACACCCCGGCACCGGCGGTAGACGAGAGCACGATCACCACCACCTCGGCCACCGTAACGTGGAGCGCCATCTCGAACGCCGCCTCGTATGAGGTGCAGCTCGACGGAGCCACCGTACAGACCGTCACCTCGCCCTCGGTGAGCCTCTCCTCGCTGACGGCCGGCACGAGCTACACGGTCGGCGTACGCGCCATCCCGGGCGACACGGAGGCCTACGAGGCTTCGAAGGTCGGCACCTGCTCGTTCACGACCTCGGACGAGAGCGGTGAAGGCGGCGGCGAAGGCGGCGAAGGCACATCGTCGCTCTCGGGTAGCAACTACTACCTGATCAGCCTCGACACCGAGACCTACGAGACGATCAAGGACAAGGTCGTGGCCGACTTCCGTCCCAACGAGGTAGACTGCTTCCTCTATGACTGGGCCGGCGGCTTCACGGGAGGCACCTGCGCAGGTCCCAACTTCTACGGAGTGGTCACCGACTGGGTGAACATGTCGATCAACACGGGCCTCGGCTGGTTCGGCGCCGGTTTCTTCTCGACGAACCTCGACAACATCAAGAAGCTCGCCGACATCTCCGCCGAGCCGGGGAACTACTACCTCCACATGGCCTGGAAGGGCACCAACACGGGCAACTATGCCGTGAAGCTCTATGACGGCGTAATCGACGGATGCCCGATCATCGTAGACGTCGAGGGCGAGTACGGATTCACTCGCGACGGCGAGTGGTACGAGATCGAGGTGCCGATCCAGGTTTTCTATGACAAGGGCCTCAAATACGACGCCAACATCCTGAGCAGCCTCTCGCCCGACACGTCGGGCAACACCGGCCTGAACATCATGGCCATCACGCAGCCCGACGACGGCACGATGCCCCAGTCGCTGCAGATCGACGCCGTATTCATCTACAAGAAGTAAGGACCCAGGGGCCGACACACAGGAACAGCGGGTTTGAACGTACCCGCTGTTTCACTAAAAACCGAAAACCGACGAGCACATGAAAAAACTGCTGATTACGACTGCCGCACTCGCCTCGTTGTGGCTCCTGCCCACGGCCTGCGGCAACGACGACGACGGAACGACACCACCGCCGACCGATCCCGACAGCCCGGAAGCCCCGATCGAAGGGTATTCGCTGTACTGGGCCGAGGAGTTCGACTCCGACGACCTGAACCCGCTGAACTGGAACGTCGAAACGGGCGTCGCTGCTAACCAGGAGCTCCAGTACTACACCGACCGCAGCGAGAACCTGCGCGTGGAGGATGGCTGCCTGGTGATCGAGGCCCGCAAGGAGCCGATGGAGAACCGCGAATACACTTCGGCGCGCATCAACACCCAGGGAAAGGTGCAGATCAAATACGGCTACATCGAGGCCCGCATCTGGCTGCCGGCCGGTCAGGGCACCTGGCCCGCATTCTGGATGATGGGCACCGGTGCCTCGTCGTGGCCCCGCTGCGGCGAGATCGACATCATGGAGCACGTCGGCAAAACGCCCGGACAGGTGACCCACGCCCTGCATACGCAGAATGCCAACGGCAACAACGGACGAAACTGGAACGCCTCGACAGCCCTGGCTGAAGCCGAGGGCAGCTGGAATACATACGGGCTTCTCTGGGAACAGGAGAGCGACGACGAATACGGATGCATCTCGTTCTACGTCAATGGCGAACGATCGGCATGGAAGTATCAGCCGCGGAATGCCGACCTGGCCGAATGGCCCTTCGACAACTATTTCTACGTGATCCTCAACCTGGCCATCGGCGGTACGATGGGCGGCCAGGTCGATGACGCCATCTTCGACGACGAGGTCATCATGAAGGTCGATTACGTCCGCATGTGGACCCCGAACACCGCATCCTGATATCCAAAATCCCCAACAAGCAGAAAACGACATGTCCCAATTCAAACATTCCATTTGCCAGATGGCAACCCTCGGATGGTGGCTGATGCTATCGCTGGCAGCCGTCTCGTGCAACGATGACGATCAGTCCGGCGGGCAACTCGCAGCCCCGACCACGATGCTCACGGCCAATTCCATCGGAATCGACCGGTTCGGAATCTATTGGAATTCCGTCAGCGGAGCCGACTCGTATGAAATACGCCTTAATGACGAAGTGCTGACCACCGTACAGGCCACCGAATACACCTTTACCGGATTGACCGAAGCCACGACCTACACGGCCGGCGTACGCGCGCTGTCGGATACGGCCGAAGCCTCCGAATGGAGCGAAATCCGCGTAAAAACCTACTCTTCGAGCGAGGTGACCCGACTCGACACCCCGACCCTCACGGCCCCGACCTCTTCGGTGACGCAGACAGGATTCACCGTCGCCTGGGAGGCCGTCGAGCATGCCGACTACTACACCTGGACGCTCGACGGCGGCCAAGAGACCTCGACCGAGGAGCTGCAGGTCACCTGCTCGCAGCTCAATCCCGCAACCACCTATACGGTCCGCGTCCGCGCCGAATCCAGAGTCGGCAGCTATGCCGCCTCGGAGTGGAGCGAGATCCGCGTACGGACGGGCTCCGCGGAATCCGGATCAACTGACGCACCTGAAGGATACCGCTTGGTATGGTCCGACGAGTTCGACGGCAACTCGCTCGACGAGTCGATCTGGAACATCGAGGTCAATGGCTCGGGCGGCGGCAACAACGAGCTGCAATACTACTGCGAGAAGGGCGTCAGTGTGGGCGTCGAGCCGAAGAGCGGCCGCAACTGCCTGATCCTGACTGCCACACGTGAAAACTATCAGAACAAGCAGTTCACCTCGGGACGCATCAATTCGAAGGGCAAGTACAGCTTCACCTATGGCCGGCTCGACGCAATGATCCGCATGCCGAAGACGGCCAACGGACTGTGGCCTGCATTCTGGCTGATGGGCGACGACTACGACCAGGTGGGATGGCCCGCCTGCGGCGAAACGGACATCGTCGAGATGGGCCACGCCACCGGAATGGCCCAGGGCACACAGGACCGCTTCTTCAACGGAGCCTGCCACTGGGGCCCGGCATGGAACAACAAGGGCGACTACTCGCGCGACACGACGGCGCCTTACGGCATGCAGGACGATTTCCACCTCTACACCTGCATCTGGACCGAGGACGAACTGGCCATGTACTACGACCTCGACGAGGATCCCAACCGGGAGCCCTACTTCCGCATGACGATCACCCGGACCGCTGGCTACGAGAGCAACGAACTGCACGTGGGCAACTACTTCCACAAGCCCAACTTCATTCTCTTCAACCTGGCCGTCGGCGGCAACTTCCCGGGCATCTACAACACCGCGCAGATCACGGCACTCAACGACGGTCCCGCGAGCATGTACGTTGATTACGTACGGCTCTACGTGAAGGAGTAACCGGGCTGCACTCCGCAACGCGACAAGGAAACGCCCCTGCCGACGTACAGTCGTCAGGGGCGTTTTTACATGATGTCATGTCCGCACACTCCCGAGATCCCGTTTTCTGGGAGGGAAGGGGTAAAATAAAAGCAACCGCCTGTTCAACAAGCAGTTGCTTTTTCGTACCCGGAGCCGGGGTCGAACCGGCACGACATTGCTGTCATTGGTGTTTGAGACCAACGCGTCTACCGATTCCGCCATCCGGGCTGATGCTGCATAGCAGCGAATCGGGACGGCAAAGATAGGTGAATTTCGTTATATTTCAAAAAAATCGGCTACTTTTCGAAGTACTCCCTGATTTTTTTCGCACGCGCCGGACCGACCACTCCGGCCAGCTCCTCGGGGTTGGCCGTGCGGACCTTCTCCACCGTGCGGAAATGGTGCAGCAGCGTCTCGATCGTCTTCTGTCCGATGCCTTCGATCTGCTCCAGTTCGCTGTGGATAAACGCCCGGCTCCGCTTCTGGCGATGGAACGAGATAGCGAAGCGGTGCACCTCGTCCTGGATCGAGGTCAGGAAGTGAAACAGCGGCGAGGTGGGTCGAAGCCCCACCAGCAGCGGCGGATAGCCGCAGTAGAGCTCTGCCGTGCGGTGTCGGTCATCCTTGGCCAGTCCGGCAATCGGGATATCGAGCCCCAGGGCCTCGAGCACCTCGTGGATCACCCCCATCTGCCCCTTGCCTCCGTCGGCGATGACCAGATCGGGGAGTTCGGCCCCCTCGGCCTGCAGACGGCTGTAGCGACGATAGACCACCTCGCGCATCGAGGCGTAATCGTCCGGTCCGACCACGGTTTTGATGTTGTATTTGCGGTAGTCCTGTTTGCTGGGTTTGCACTTTTTGAAGACTACGCAGGCCGCTACGGCATCCGTCCCCGAGATGTTTGAATTGTCGAAACATTCGATGCGCATGGGGAGTTTTTCAAGGTGCATGGCTTGCTGTATTTCTTTCATCAGCCGTACGCTTTTCTGTTCCGGATTGAGTTTCTCGGCCTGTTTGAGCCGGTCCAGTTTGTATTGTTTTACGTTGAGGATAGAGAGTTCCAGCAGTTTCTTCTTGTCTCCCCTTTGCGGGACGGTGAAGGTGACGCCTTCCATTTCCACGTCGATGGGAAAGGGGGTGATGATTTCCTTGGAACGGCTCTTGTAGCGTTCCCGCATTTCAGCGATGCCCAGCGTCAACAGTTCTTCTGGCGACTCGTTCATCCGTTTTTTATATTCAAAGGTGAAGGCCTGGTTGATACTCCCGTTCGTCACGTGCAAGTAGTTGATGTAAGCCGCGTTTCCATCGTCCTCAATGGAGAAAACGTCGATGTTGTGAAGGACGTTGCTCACCACTTCGCTCTTGCTCCGGTAACTTTCCAAAAGGTCGTACTTCCTTTTGATGGCTTGTGCCTCTTCGAAACGCATTTCCGCCGCCAACGCTTGCATTTCGGCGAGCATGTTCCGGCTGATTTCGGCTGTGTTTCCTTTCAGGATTTCCTTGGCTTCTTGGATGGATTGGAGGTATTCTTCGCGGCTTTGCGCTCCGATGCAAGGGCCTTTACAGTTCTTGATGTGGTATTCCAAACAGACGTTGAACTTTCCGCTACGGATGTTTTCAGGTGTGAGCGCGAGGTGGCACGTACGCAACGGATAGAGGTTCTTGATGAGCTCGAGTAAGGCATTCAGCGTGGGAATATGGCTGTAAGGGCCGAAGTACACGGAACCGTTGCGTACGATGTGCCGTGTTTTGAAGATGCGGGGAAAGTATTCGTTGGTCACACAAATGGACGGATAGGTCTTGTCGTCCTTCAGCAACACGTTGTAATGCGGTTTATAGCGTTTGATAAGGTTGTTTTCCAATAAAAGCGCGTCTTCTTCGCTGTTTACCACAATATACTTGATATCCCTGATTTTACTGACCAGCATGGCTGTTTTCCGGCTTTGGTGGTCTTTGCTGAAATAGGAATAGACGCGCCGTTTCAGGTTTTTGGCCTTACCCACATAGATGATTTCCCCCTCGTCGTTCAAATATTGGTAGCATCCCGGACTGTCCGGCAGGTTCAGGACGATGCCTTTCAAATAAGCGTCCAGCTTTTCTTTTTCTTCGGTCGTCATGGCGTTTGGATTTGGATATGAAAAGGGGACAATACAGCGTGCTGCATGTCCCCGTTAAAAAAGCTATTTTTAGACACGTAAGAGTGTGCTGATTTCAATGCCTTCGTCGAAAACCTCGCGTCCGTTCAATCCTTCGCCCGTCAGTTCGATAATAAAATTGATGTAGACGTGTGCCGGATTAAACTTCTTCACCAAGTTGTAGGCCGCTTTCATGGAACCGCCTGTGGCAAGCAGGTCGTCATGAATGAGGACCACGTCTTTTTCGTCAATGGCATCTTTATGTATTTCTATCGTATCCTTACCGTATTCTTTCATATAACTTTCCTGTAAGGTCTCGGCCGGAAGTTTTCCGGGTTTCCGGCACATAACGAAACCGGCGCCCAGTTTCACGGCAAGGGCAGCACCGAGGACGAAACCGCGCGACTCTATGCCGACCACCTTTGTGATGCCTTTGTCCTTATAGATTTCATACAATTCGTTTAGCATAATCTTCATGCACTTCGCGTTTTTGAAGAGGGTTGTTACGTCCTTGAACTGAACTCCGGGTATAGGGAAGTCCGGAATGTTTCGCAGATTCTTCTGTAATGTTGGATTGTTCATAACCAGTATTTTATCTGTTGGTAATTTAAGTTTTGTTTCACGTGAAACGTAGAGCTTCCGACTACCGTCCCAGAAGCACGAGCAGCACGTTGATGTCGCTGGGAGAGACACCTGGGATGCGTCCGGCCTGTGCCAATGTTTCCGGATTGATTTTCTCTAACTTCTGACGGGCTTCGGTCGACAGGGAGTTCATGTTTTTGTAATCGAAGCGGCCTTTTATCTTAATGCTTTCCAAGCGCTGCATCTTGTCGGCGATGATTCTTTCGCGGGCAATATACCCGTGATACTTTATCAATACTTCGGCAGCTTCGATGATTTCATCCCGTCGGTCGGTCAATGTGTCGAGCAGAGCCTTTAACGGTACGATATGTTCGGCAATGTTTTTCACCGTGATTTGCGGACGGTTGATTAATTCGAAAAGTTTGCATCCGTATTTGAGCGGTGTTGTGCCTAAAGCTTCCAATTCGGGATTGATCAGGGCCGGTTTCAACGAGAATTCTTTGCAGAAACTTACGATATGCTCGACAGCTTCCTTTTTAGAAAGCCAATGGTCATAGCGTTCGCGTGTAGCCAATCCTATTTGATAAGAACGTTCCGTGAGGCGTGCGTCTGCATCATCCTGACGAAGCAAGATACGATATTCTGCCCGCGACGTGAACATGCGATAAGGTTCGTCCACTCCTTTGGTGACTAAATCGTCGATGAGTACGCCGATATAGGATTCGTCGCGGTGCATGACGAAAGGTTCGCCTCCGGAACATTTCAAGGCAGCATTGATTCCGGCTACGATGCCTTGTCCGCCTGCTTCTTCGTAACCTGTGGTTCCGTTGACTTGTCCGGCCATGAATAAGCCCGGCAATATTTTCGATTCCAACGTGTGGTACAGTTGGGTAGGGTCGAAGTAATCGTATTCTATGGCATAACCCGGACGATATATGGCCAGATCGCGGAAAGCCGGGATTTTTTTCAAGGCTTCGATTTGGATGTGGAGCGGCAGGCTCGATGAAAAGCCGCTTAAATA
>ENA-OPXG01001081-OPXG01001081.1-human-gut-metagenome-genome-assembly--contig:-NODE-1081-length-14058-cov-1.954510_pt1 | contig 14058 bp, 19 predicted proteins | sample MGYA00241519_ERZ502030 | MGnify/ENA primary metagenome ERZ502030 (study PRJEB25962, sample SAMEA2041937) | human gut metagenome | biome: human gut; feature: human-associated habitat; material: faeces...
GAGCCTGAACGCAGCCTCCACGCTGCCAGCCGTCTGTACGGCCATATCCAGCAGGCTCTGCCTGTCCTTTGCCTTGACTTCCATCACTCTACCGTTATAACGTTATCTTCCGAAACGCTGATCCTCTGTACTTCAAGACCGCAGGCTTCCAGCATCTTCTTGACCTCTCCGCGCCACATCACATCCACATGGCCGCCCAGCATCTTCGTCACTTCGCCTCCGATAAGCGGACACTCTTTCCACTCGCCGCGCATCGATACAAGAACGCCCTCGGCAATCTGGCTGTCTGTATCGCCTATCACGACACTGCTGTGCTGCACGAGCAGGTCGCCGCTTTCCGCATCTATCAGTATACCGTTCATCAGTGTTTTACTTTTCCATTTTCATAATCGCTTCGCTGGGTCAGCGTAAGCAGAGAGCCTGCCCACGCAGCGGCAGCAAGTTTCAAGGCCGCTCCGCCATCGTTCGGAGTTGTCACCCACGCGGAAAACACGTTCTTAAGCGTGTTGATATCTTTCTCTATGGCATTGATACGCTGGGCAAGTTGCTCCGCTTTGACCATGCCCCCAAAACTGCCGCCGTTGAGTATTACTCCCTCGCCGGTAAGTTCTGCGCTGGTGTCATCGCCCATCCGCACGTGCACACCCTCCTCGTCAGCCTCGATGCGCGCGGTGCTTTCACTGATGACCACCTCTACACTCTCCACATCATCGGTCAGCAGTACGACCCCTGCACTGCCGTCGGCCACGAAACCTACCACCACGTAACTGCCCACGCGGGGGAAAGCCACGATTCCGAACTTGCTCCCTTGATTGGCCTGCAAATTCACGCCCAAGAGCGGCGCCCCCTCATCGAGGGGCGTGCAGTCTACCGTGCGCGCATCCTTATCCACTGCGTCCACCGTACACACGAGGCTCGCCGTTTGCCGACCGCCTTGCGCCAACTGTCTGATTGCATCTTGTATATTGCTCATTCCGCTACTCTCGCCCCGAGCGTGATTTCCTGCCGGAAACCGCCCGTACCGTATTTGATTACATTCTTCTTGACCTGATAAACGCCTTTCTTCTCGCCGTCTATCTTTACGCCGACGACATCCAGCTTATCCACCAGCCGATAACCGAACGTCGTGAAACTGCCCGTAAGACCGTCTCGTTTCAGGCGTTTTATCTCCTGTTCTACCCACGCCCGCAGTTCGCTTTCGTTCTTGTTGTAGGTGTGGAGCGTGCGGTGTTCGCCGTCCGCATCGCCGACCTCCACCTTTATTTTCTTATTGTCCGGCATCAGACTGATCGCTTTGATGCGCAGGCGCATATTCTCGGCTTTCTGCTGTTCGAGGTTCTGGTCGTCGATGATGTTCACGCCCGTAGCGAATACCTGCGTCGGGCGGCTCTCGCGCTCGAACAGTACGCCGCAATACAATACGGGCGCGCCCTCTTCGTATCGGAAGAAACTGCGGATGCCGTTTTCGTGCAGGTGACCGAGCAGAGCAGCAACCGTATCGGCGGTGACGCGGTACTGGCCGAGGTTCTGTTCACCCATAACTTTGATGTCATAGGAAATGCCCTGCTCCTGCAACAGCGTTTCGATGGTTACGTTTTTATAGGCTTTTTTCTGTGCGGGCATCTGCTTGAGCTTGAACATCTCATTCTCGCAAGTAATGACTACAGGGGTCTTGAAACCTACATCGCGCACGTAACCCATAAAGGCCAGCTGCAAGTCATCATTGTAACCGAGCCACACCTTTACTGCATCACCGCGCTGTACGGGGATTTCCGCAGTACCGTCCCACTTGATTTTTTTCGGCAGCGTCAGACGGCATTCGTCCGTCAGCTTTTCGGTGTCGCGGGTGATCTCCACCTCCGTGACCTTATCGATCAGCCAAGACTTCGCGCCCGTGATTTCTATTTTTGCCGTCAACCTGTACATCGTTTGAATGCCGTTTAATCACTGTTTAATACTCCGTGCTATACACGTTATACTCGCCGTCGCTCACTGCGGAAATGCTCACGCTTTGATAATTGCTTGCCGTGTCCTGCGTGACGGAAAAACTCTTTATCACGATGCTGCCGATGTCGAACAGCTCCAGAAATGCGCTATGTACCTTGATGGCCGCCTTTTCATCCAGAAAGGCGCGCAGTTCGCGCAGGCCGTCTTCGGGGTACTCGTCCACGATGACCCCGTTTCGGACGGCGGCTACACCGACAACGATATTTATCTGGTAGTCTCCCTCGTTGATGTACTCTTTCACCGTACCGTCCATGCCGACCATCTGTGTGGTCACGATGTTTTTCGCGCGACTGACGGCACAAACAGCATCATTTATTACAAGCGTCTTGTTATCCTGCGTGCGCAGCGTAAGTTCACACAGCACATAACGCCCCTCCCAATAGCTTTTATCGGTTATCGGCGTAGGCAAATCGCGGGTCGCAATAGCTCCGCCGCGACCGTTCCAATCGGGCGACTGTCCCGTGCGTGACGGCTGCAGCCTGTACAAAGTACCTTTCGTCTGCGTGGCTATGCCTGCGGCCACGAATGCGAAACTTACCGGTGTCATAACTAAATTGCCAAGTTTACATCGTTCAATGCGGACAGCAAGGCTTCTGAAACCATGTCCTTGACCTTGCCCAAGTCCTCCGATAGGTTGGTGGTGTGTATCTCGAAACGCTCTACCAGCCTGTCCACGTTGATCGTTATATTTCTAATCTTCCCACTGCCGTCGGATTTGCCGCCTGTTGCCGTGCCGAGACTGCCGCCGGTAGGATCGGGAGGGATTACAACGGGGACGTCCACCGTGGGAACATCTACGGTCGGGGCATCCGGGTCGGGGTTCTCCTCTTTCTTCCGCTTGGCTTCCTCCTCCTTTTTAGCCGCAGCCATTTCCGCATCGTAGGCTTCGTTGAACGCCTTGCCTACGTTCTTGCCGAAGTCCGAAAATCCGCCTTTCAGTCTGTTTATCGCATCCTTGATGCCTTGCCCGTCAAGCGAGAAAGCAGCCACGATAAGGTCGCCTATCGAGCCGAAAACATTTTTTGCCAAGTCCCAAATGCCTTTGAATGTGGCGACGAACGCTGCCCCTATACCTTTAAGCACCGCGCGGAATTTCGCTGATGTATTCCAGAAGTATGTGCCGAGAGCCACCAGTGCGGCAATGGCCGCGGCTATCCAACCGATAATCGGAATGCTCTTAATAGCTACACCCACGGCACGACAGGCCGACACGGCGCTGACCCTGAAAGCCGTGAATGCAGCGGTAGCCGTGGCCGCCCGTAATGAATGACATAATCAGCGCACCCAAGCCTTTGAGAGCTTGAAAAATACCCACCGTCGCAAAGCGCAGCACCGCCAGCGTGGCGCGGATCATGTTTATGGAAAAGCCGTTAGAGGCAATTTGCCCGGTAACAAGTTCGCGGTTCATCAAGGTCATTTGCAAACGCGCCGCATGGACAAAGCTCTGCACACGCGACCACATGGATGCCCAGTTCAGATTATAAATGGCTTTCATCCCTGCCAGTACCGCTTGGAATAATGGGGTAAGTTGCGCCAGCGGTATCAACGCCTGTGCAATCACCCCGCTCCATAACGAAAAGTCTCCCGTTAATTGGAACAGAGATATTTTTATGTCCTCAAACTGCTGGATGACACGTGCCTGTCGCTCTGCATAACTATCCATGATAATGGCGGCCTGCTCCTCTGCCGATTCGGTGCCGGTTATTGCTTCTGTTAACCGGGCAAGTTCGTCGCGGCTCTGTACCAACGCGCGGGCGGCATTGCTGTTCTCCATGCCGAAGAGCTTCGAGAACAGGGCGGCGTCATTCATCACGGGCGCAAGCATGTCAAGCCGCTCTTTCAGCGTGAGGCTCGTGTCAGCAAGTCTGATAACATCGATGCCAGCCGCTTCAAGTGCCTCCAGCGTATCTTTGGGCATGAAACGGCCTTGTCCTAATATAGTCAGCGTATTGCGTAACGCAACGCCGGCCTCCGAACCCTTTTTGCCCGCCTTGTCGAGTACCTGAATGGCCGCGTTGGTCTCCTCGAAACTTACGTTTGCAGCTTTCGCAGCCATACCGCACTGCTCCAACGCTACTTTAATGGCGGGAAGTTCCGCCGAGCCCTCCTGACCGGCTGCAGCCATGACATTCATCATACGCGCCATCTCCTCGCTGGCCTTTATCGGGTCGTCGAGGCTCACGCCGTACTGGTTCATCGCTGTGGTCAGAACCTCCGCCGCGGCCACGCCGTCGCCGCCCATCAGTTTGCTGGTGGTAGCGATACTGTTCCCCATAGCCTGCAACGCATCTGGGTACTTGCCCAGTTCGGGAGACAACTGCGAAAGCAGAAGTTTGTAACCCTCCACGGCCTGCGAAGCATCGATGCCGAAAGCCTTGGCGCTGTCGCGGGCATATCCTTCTATCTTGTCGAGGGTTTTGCCGGTAACTCCTGCAATGGCACTGAGGTCGTGCATTTGGCTGTCGAGGTCGATGCCGGACTGCACAAGACTTGACATGGCATTGCTCGCATTCTCTATATATTCGCTTATCAACCCGAATGCAGCAAAACGTTGCTCCCATGCGCTTAACCCGGCACGAGCCGTTTCCACATTTGCATTGAAACGCCCGGTGCTTTCCGTCATGTCGTCTATGACTGTGGTAAAATTGCCGCCTACGTTAAATTGATAGTCGAATACATTTGCCATTGGAATGTTATTTGTTACCTTTGTGTCATATACAGCGGTTATATGGATATTATCTTAACCATACTCGGCTATGTGGCCATCGTTTTACAATGGGGCGCTCTTTATATAGGGTTGCCTATTGTACTACTGTACTTTGTTTACAGGGGAATCGTCAAGCCGATCGTTTCTTTGGTCAGGAAAAGTAATCGCTCATCATTTCCCTACGAACATGGCCGCTAACATCTCTGTCCTGTTTTTCAGTCGCCACTTCTCCAGCCACAACGCTTGTGCGTAGTGCGCTGCCCAGTCTTCGTAACTCCCAGCCGTCGGGTCAATGCCGAGGTTGAAGCGTATCAAGGCACACCCCTTCAGAAAACCGTCCTTATCGTCGTCCTCAGAAAGGAGGTGTGCCTCTACAAGTTTTTTAAACTACCGAGGCACGAGTTGAACAGCTGTCCGAGCTGCGCCGTCGCCGCCATGAACAGCAGCGCATCTTCGCGTATTTCGGGGTCGCCGCCCAGAAAACAGTTGTCGTAAAGTACCGTGGCACCTTTCACCTCGTCGGTCTTTGTTACTTTCGTGACCGCCGACATGGTTTCCAACGACGGGCGTTTGAAATAAGCCACATGCAGGTCGTCACCGTCCGTCACGTTGATACGGACAACGCGCTTGTGCGCAGCTTTCCATTTATTGATTTGTTCCTCGGTTACACCGCCGTCGTAGGTCTTTCCCTGCGGCTGTTTCGGTTCGTTATTTTCCATATGCTTTTATTGTTAAAATCCGCTACTATTTTGCCCATTCGATATGCGACGGAACGAGTTCGAGTTCCACCTCTTGTCCCGTGTCGCCCTCTTTCCATTTGCGGCTGTTTCCCGAAAACTGCACGTTGCGGATTTTGTCCGTCTTGATGATGCCGCTGTCGGGCAAATAGGTGACCGTAATATCGAAAGGAGCAAGGTCTTGTATGCGACCGTTCGGGGACTGCGACTGTATAGTTTCCACTTCCTCCTGATACAGGATGATTTTTGCCGTCGGAGTGATTCGTCCCTTTGCTCGGCCTACAGGGTGACGGCCTGCGCCATACTTGTTTACCACGTCCTGACTGTCACCGTATTCGATACCCGTAATACCCGTAAGGGGTACGCCGTTGATGGTTGCCACGATGTCCGCCCACGAGTAAAGCATTCCGTTGATCAGGGGGATGCCGTTGTTGATTGTACTTGCCATTGTTATACTGTTTTAGCGAAACCGATTTTTACCTTGATTTTACGCATGACGCCCACGGCTACCTGTCGGATAACGATTTCCACCTCGCCGGTACTTAACACGTCCTGTTCGGGGTCGATTTCCACCCTGTAGCCCGACAGTTCGCCCGCCTTTTCCATATCCTCGAGGGCTTTGTTAGCCGTCGTTTCCAGATGGCTGACGCTGTACGCCTGCATCTTGCCCGTGTCTGTATCGATATAGATATTACCGCCCAGTTCGGGGATAAGGTAGGTGCGGATGCCGCGAACGGCCTTATCCATCGTGCGCACACTCTCGATCATGGCGTAGTCGCTCGTGGCACTGTCCATCGTATGGCTGTCGTTCACGTAGCTGCCGGCCTGCCCGATATGAGTGACGAAGAACAGGTAACGCCCGCTATCCAGCTGCTCAACGAGTGCCTTGTCGAGGTCGCGGTACAGCGTCCCGTCGCCAAAGGCTGGCACGCTTACGCCCGTCGGGAAGTTCTTTACCCAGCTGATGGACTGATGCACCGCGGCGGCGGAGAGCAGCCCCAGCACCACACCGATAGCCGACACGGAGGCTTTCGCCTCGCCGTTGGCCTCGTCAGCATAGAGTTCTGCACCCGTTCCGCTACCTGCCTGTGCAATTACCACGCTGACGCGACACTGGTTCGCACCGGCCACGTCCGCAGGCATGCTCTGCACGGCAGACACTTTCGGAGCATACAGCACCGAAAGCGGCGCGTTCTCTTCATCCAGTGCATCGGCCACGCCCTGAATGGCCGTCACATCATCGCTGGAAAATTCCTTGTCGCCGCACCAGATGGCCAGCTGCCGGATGCGACCGCTGGCGAAGTTCTGTACCGTCTTGATTTCTGTGAACTTGTAACTTTCAGGTTTCGGAAATACGCCAACGTACAGCGAGATACTCGGATTGACGCGGAAAATCTCCGAAAGCTGGTAGTGCAGCACCCGCACACCCCAGCTCTCGGCATCGTCCTTGATGCCCAACGCCTCGGCAGCGTTGATGGTGGAAACGGCCTGTACATGGTCGGTCTTGAAGCCCTCGGGGATTTCGGCCTCGGCCAGATAAGCGATGAAGCCGGATACATGGTCTTCGCCGACCACGCTCTTGGGCACGTTGCCGTTCTGTCGTTCGATTTTTAAACTGTTCATTTTCTGGTGACTTTTACGATGTCCTTATTTGCCAGAGCTGCGGCATGATTCTGTGCGTCCGAACGCAGGCGGAACGCCAGACCGTCCGACGTGACAAATACTTCTGCGAAGCCGTGTCGCGCGATGGCCGCCCTGCCCGCACTCTCCAGAACACTTGCGGAGGACTTTGCCGCAGGTCTCTGCTTTTTATCCTCCTTGTCTTTGTCTGCCGACACGGATGATTCCGTTTCAGCGGGGACAGGAGTGGACTCTGGAACATTGACGACAGGGGTGGCCTGTGCAGCCGGTTCCTGTGCTTCGGGTTTCGGAACCTGTGCGGTCGCCGTTTCTTCTTGCTTGTTTTTAGATGACATATCGTTAGCGTTTAATTCGTTTGTAAAATATCCATATCGCAAAGACGGCCACGGCCAGAAATAACACACCGACACTCAGCCGCAGGATATTTATACCACCGCTCGGCTTCTTCTCCTCGACCTGTTCGGTCTGGCTGACTTCCGTTGTGCGGTCTGCCGTTTCCGACTCCATCTGCACATCGGTTTCCGCCTGTACCGTCGCTTTTTCTTGGCTTTGCCGGGTCTGTTTCGTCTGGGTGCGCAAGACTGCTTTCACGGGTGGCAGTCCCGTACTGTCCACGGGCGGCTTGTCCGTGTCGAACACTACTAAGTCCGTTACGGTTTCGCCATCCATGACGGCCAGACGTTCCAACTGTAAAGCGAATTGCGCTTGCATCAGACTGTCGAAATGCGCCTGCGCGTCTGTGTGTACTTCGGTCTGTACAATGCCGGCAGTATGTTTCGTAGTAGCACATGAAAGCAGCAATACGAGGCTAAACAGCGGTACTATCCTTTTCATTGTCCTTATCAAGGGTGTCGTAAATTTCATATTCACGCGGAGGCCGGCGACGCTTGCAGCCGTTTACATCGCAGCGTGTAAATCTCAACCGTTCGATTACGATGTCCTTTTTGGCGATGATACTGTCTCGCTCGATCAGTTGGTTATACATCTGTTGCCGCTCGGTATAGAGTGCGTCGATTTTCCTGTCCTTTTCGCGGCTGTCCTCATCGCTCTTTTCGTAGAGTTTCTTCCATTCGTCGGACTGCTTGGCCTCCACCTCGGCCTCTTTCATTCGTCGGGTCTGCTTGTAGTAGATGATACCGCCTCCTCCCAACGCTCCCACAATTGAACAGAATGCACTCGCGATGATGGTCAAATAGTCCATTCAGCTTCATACTATGCCTTGATCCCTATCTCCTGCAGCCACTGCGGCACATCGAACGAGGGACAGGCTTTCGCCGCCAGTTGGTTGTGGCCGACAATACGCACATCGGGATGCTTCGCGTGAAAGTCGAGCACATACTTTTTCAGTGCCTCTTTCTGCGCCTCGGTACGGGTATCCTTGGGCCGCATACTTGCATCACAGCCTCCCGCATAGACGATATGACGGCTCACGCTGTTGTAGCCTGCTGCGCCGTTGGTGATTTCCCACGGATCGACGTTCCCGTCCTCGTTATTGTCCACGAGACGCTCCACACTGCCGTCCAGATGGAACAAGTCCGTATAACCGACCTGCCTCCAGCCGCGCCCTGTGGGGATGGGCGAGGTGTGCCACCGCCTGATGTCGGCAGCACTGACCTCGCGCCCCTCTGGGGTGGCCGTACAGTGGATTACGAGATACTGCAACTTTGCCATTCAGCCGTCGGTTACTTGGTTACTTTCTCGCTGATGATGGCCACCGTGCAGTTTTTGTCTGAAAGAGGCAGGCAGATGCCCCACTTGCGGAAGTTCACGAGGTTGCGGTGGTACAGCGGGTCTTTCGACGCTTCGCTGTAGTAGAACTGAACCGAACCGTTGGCTTTCATCATGCGACCGACATAGAACGCCACGGATGCCTGCATGTCGGTGTCGGCAGTGGCCGCGCCCCAAGCGAGTTTCTTCTTCGTGGTAGCGTTATAATGCGGCGTACCGTCGTACTCATAGATGTCGAAGCCGTACAAGCGGCAGATTTTGCCCTCGGTCTGATTAATGTTGTAGTGCTCTTTGAACTTCTGCTCAGTCTCCAACAGGTCGTTGATGTGGTCGCTGCACATAACCAATACGCGGTCTTTTTTGGGAACACGCATCTTGTCGAAAGACTTTTTCAGCGCGAGCAAATCGGCGGCGATAAACTTTTTGCGTGTACCGTCATCGGCGCCCGTCGTCAGCAATACGGGTGATTCCGTCTTGTTTTCGGCAGGAGCAATCGCGTGAATGGCTTTTTGTCGCACCTTTTCTTTCAATGCCTCGCGGTGGCGCTCTTGTACGCTCGCCATCTTGTCATAGCTGCAAGCGTGCAGCTCGTCGTCGGTAACGGGCGTGGCCGTAGTATCGAAATGATCCAGCGAAATAGGCTTATCAGCATCCGTGAGTGTTTCAATATCCAGCGGATAGGTAGTGTTATTTACCAACACTTCGGGATCGCCGCCCAATTCGGTGAAGTGGATAACATCGTTATCGACATACTGGTCGTAACTCTTGATACGGTCGTACCATCCGAGGCTTTCAGCCGCAGTGCGGAATGCCTTAACCATTTCGCCCGTCCACACTTCGGTGAATACCGTCGCGCACGCACATCCTTTCGGCAATGCACCGAGCAGAAAACCTGCTACGTTTCCGCCGATTATGCCTACTGCGGGCGAAAAACCCGCCACGCTGGCGAGAGCCGCACCTGCCGCGCTATTGAACGCGACGGACGCTACAAAGGCCGCAATGGCCAAAAACACAGATTTGAAAAGTTTCATTGTCTTGTTGTTAGTGATTACTTGTTCGGGATTTCAGTGCCGTATTCGGCTTTGTACAGGCGGGCGTACTCCTGCGGCTGTTCGTCGCGCAGCTTCTCCATCTGCTCGGCGGGAACATCGGACAGTTTAGCGTAGGTTTTCGGCTCGTCGTCACGCAACGTATCTGTCTGGTGGATTACCTCCGTCGGCTTTCTGGCTGGGCGCATCAATGAAAGGGTTTCGCGCAACGCATCGATACCTGCCATCTTGCCGATATTCACGAAATGCTCCTTTTTGTCACCCGTGATGCGTTTCTCGGCAATTGCGCTGTCCACAACCGCGGTGATGCTGGCCAGTGTCAGGCTTTCCGCTTTGTCGCCCTTGTCTTTCAGTAGGCGGAGTGCACCTATTGCCTCCTGCTCGGTAGCCGTATCAGGCAGACCAAGCAACTGTAAAAATTCTCTGTTCATCCTTTGAGTTGATTTGTTGTTTTGATTATCTGCGTCGCCGTCGGGGGCAGTTCCCGCGGGAGCGGTTTTCCTATTCAGCGCAAGCAGGGGCAGCACATCGTTGTCCTCCCCCGCGGAAAGTTTCAGAACCTTGCCGCTGGTATCGTACAGTTGCAGGGCGTCGTTATTTCCCCCGATATCCACGATGCTGACTTCTTCCAGCCGACAGCGTGTGATGGTGCGCCGCGTCTGACCTTGCAGCAAATATTCAGGCGCATCGCTGGTTTCAATAATTTCAATACCAGCCGATGCCATACGCAGGAAACCGTTCTCCCACTTGCTCTCTATCTTCTTTGCGAACTCGTCGTTCTGGTCGAAAACTGGAGTACCGATAAGTCGGTCGCCATCGATGCGCAGGTTGTCGATACGACCGATGGGCATTGCGTCACGGTCGAAACTGCGGCGGTGCATCCACAGCAGTATCGGGTTTTTCAGAAACTGCGTCAGGTCGATGCCCGATGTCAGCACACGACCGCCGTAACAATTCAAGCCGCTCGTACTTATAATTACTTCTTTTGCCATTGGCCTTAAAAATGGCGGGCAGGGGTCGGCGTACCCTATACCTGCCCGCAGCTGAAAACAATCGTCTAACCTAAAACCTTTGTAGCGGGGGCGGGACTCGAACCCGCGACCTCAAGGGAATGAACCTTGCGAGCTGACCGTTGCTCTACCCCGCGATGTTTGACATGGCAAAATTGCGTCTATCTTGACACGTCCGCAAAAAGAGTGTAAAACTTTGCATATCTTTTTCTTACAGCTCTATTATTACAGCACTTTTGTACCATGGAAATACCACAGAGTGGGTAATGTGTAACATAAATCGAATGGCAACAAAGAAAGAATTCGAAGAAAAGAGAGAGTATGCACGCCTGCTTTTCATGCAGGGTGAAACGCAAAAGGTGATTGCTGAAAAGGTCGGCGTTTCCGCCGTGACGATCAATAAATGGGTGGCCGAAAACGGCTGGCAGGAACAGCGTGCGGCGGCGAACATCACACGCCCAGAACTGGTGAACAAACTGCTGCATACTATTGACAAACTCATCGAACAGGTGAATGAAAGCGACGACCCCGAAGCGATGGCGGGGTTGGGCGACAAGCTGGCAAAGCTATCGACCACCATCGAACGCCTCGACAAAAAAGCCTCTATCGTGGACGTGATAGAGGTGTTCATGGCTTTCAGCAAGTGGATGCAGTTCCGCATGTCGTTCGACGACGAGATTACGCCAGAACTGCTTAAGACCATCAACAAGTATCACGACCTGTATATTAATGAATTGTTGCAAAACAAATTCAACCAGTAGCTTATGGCATCGAAAGCGGAATTAAAGGAAGCGGTAGAAAGATGGCAGAAACACTGCGAGACAGTGCAGCAGGCCACGGTTGTGAACACTGCGGAAACGGCACGCGAAAGGCTTGCGCGCATCAAGCGTGTGCGTGCCGATTATGCCGCTTTCGTAGAGTATTATTTCCCGCACTACACCGTCAACGAAACGGGAAAGCAAACGCCCTGCGCGCCGTTCCACATCAAGGCAGCGAACAAGGTGCTGAACGAACGCAACCTGAAAGCGGCGTTCAAGTGGCATCGTGGTGCGGCCAAGTCCACCCATCTGGATATTTTCATACCGCTGTGGCTCAAATGTCAGGAAATACGACAGATTAACGTCATGGTTCTGGTCGGAAAGAGTGAGGAAAACGCCTGCACCCTGCTGGCCGACATACAGGCCGAACTGCAATACAACCAGCGGTACATCCACGACTTCGGCCAACAGTATAACAACGGTTCATGGGAGGAGGGCGAGTTCGTGACAAAGGATGGCGTGGCATTCTTTGCCCGTGGCCGCGGGCAGTCGCCACGCGGTCTGCGCTACCGCTCGCACCGCCCAGACTATATCGTAATCGACGACCTCGACGATGACGAACTCTGCGAAAGTCCCGCACGCGTCACACGTCTTACGAATTGGGTGAAAGAGGCTCTGTTCGGCGCATTGGACGGCGGACGCGGACGATTTATCATGGTGGGCAACCTCATTTCAAAGAACAGCGTGCTGGCGAACTTCTGCGCTATCGACGGGGTGCATGTGTCGCAGGTGAACATCTGGGACAAGAACGGCAATGTATCATGGGCGGCCAAGTGGACGGCGGACGAGGTAAAAGCTATTGAGAGATTCCAAGGCTACCGCTCGTTCCAGAAAGAGTACATGAACAACCCCATCACCGAGGGCGCGGTGTTCCGTCTGGAATGGATTAAATGGGCGACACGTCCCAAATGGAAAGAATTTGAGGAATTTATCCTGTATATCGACCCCGCGTGGAAAAGCAGCGTAAAAAACGACTACAAGGCGGCAAAACTGTGGGGAAAACGCAAAACGCAGCTGTGGCAGCTGCGCGCGTTCGTCAGACAAGCCACCATCCCCGAAATGGTGCGATGGTGTTATGATCTGTTCGAGTGGGGACAGGAAACAGGTATCGCGATAAAGTTCTACATGGAGGCCAATTTCATGCAGGAGGAAATTCTAAAAGATTTCAAGACGGAGGGTGATTTGCGGGGCTACCAGCTGCCCATTCTGGGAGACAAGCGGAAGAAGCCCGACAAGTTCCTGCGTATCGAAAGCAGCGCGGCAAACTGGGAACGCGGCTTTGTCTATTATGACGAAAGCCAGAAACAAGACCCCGACATGCTCGCGGGACTGGAACAGACCCTCGCATTCCAGAAAGGGATGCGAGGACATGACGATGCGCCCGACGCCGACGAGGGCGCAATATCACTGCTTCAAAAGCATTCACGGATCAGTAGTTTTACTCCGTCGTTCGGCAGGCGGAACAATGCAAAAAATGTATCATGGTAAGAAAGTATTTCCAAGCCCTCGTGTTCGACCGACGGTTGAAACGCGCCAAGAAAAAAGCGCAGCATGACGCTACGCTGTACGGTAAAAAGTTCCTCGTGCTGGTGTTCGGCGGAAAGCCCGTCGTGGTTTCCATGCAGGGCATTAAAAAGCTGATACGGCAGCACCGTTTCGCAAAGGGGTTTACAGCCGAAAAGGCCGAAAAATGTGCACTGTACGTCGCCATTCCCGACAACTCAAAAAAACAGATGCCATGTTCCTGACAATCGACGACTACAAAAGCGTATGCGACAGCTTCGAGTTCGAGCAGGTATGCGCTGCTGAGGCCGAACGCCTCACGGCGGAACGGGCGGCAATGGAACAGATATGCAGCTACACCCGACACCGGTACGACATGCAGCAGGCTTTCGCTGCGGAGGGAGAGGCACGCAATGCCATGCTCGTGCAGTGCATGGTGAACATCACGCTGTGGCTGATGATTCACCGCCTACCACAGAACATGGGACACGAACGTCGAGAATGCCTCTACAACGATTCAGTGAAATGGCTGCGCGACGTGCAGAATTCCAAAGCATCGCCCGACCTGCCGACTTATACGGACGGCGACGGGGAAACGGATGCTCACAACCCCGTCCGTTACGGCTCGATGCCGCCTAACAGATACGATTATTAAACGGTATTCAAACAGCAGTTAAATGGATTTTATCAACAACTTAAAGCAGACTTTCGCCCGCCGCAGCTATACCGATGCGGAAGTGGACAGGCTCGTGCGCTTTGCCAAAAGCAGGCAGGGACTTAAACTTACCGCACAGCTCATGCAGCAGACCGACAGCCTGACAAAGAAAGATATTGCGACATGGCGGCAGGCATGGCAGG
>ENA-OPXG01001103-OPXG01001103.1-human-gut-metagenome-genome-assembly--contig:-NODE-1103-length-13871-cov-3.522365_pt1 | contig 13871 bp, 10 predicted proteins | sample MGYA00241519_ERZ502030 | MGnify/ENA primary metagenome ERZ502030 (study PRJEB25962, sample SAMEA2041937) | human gut metagenome | biome: human gut; feature: human-associated habitat; material: faeces...
TCATTCCTGCCATGAAACGTCTGATTGCTGAATTGAATGACTTCCTGGCTGCCAATGCTGAAGAATTCGGTCAGATTAAGAAATCTCACCAACGTGATTATATCATCCGCAAACTTTCTCCGGAAAACTCTGCTATCTATGCAAGTCTGCCGGAAGGTGTTGCCCGTCAGTTGACTTTGGATCGTGACCCGCATGGAAACGTTCAGGTATCATTGATCGAAACTGAAAAACTGTTGTCTGAAATGGTAGCTACTAAGTTGGCTGCATGGAAAGAAGAAGGCAAGTATGTTGGTAAATTTGCTGCTCAACACCACTTCTTCGGTTATGAAGGACGTTGTGCTGCTCCGTCAAACTTTGACGCTGACTATTGCTACTCTTTGGGTTACACAGCTTCTATGTTGATTGCTAACGGTAAGACTGGTTATATGTCTTCTGTACGTAACACAACAGCTCCTGCTGCTGAATGGATTGCTGGTGGTGTGCCTATTACCATGATGATGAACATGGAACGTCGTCACGGTGAAATGAAGCCGGTTATCCAGAAAGCATTGGTAAAACTGGATGGTGCTCCTTTCAAAGCATTTGCTTCACAACGCGAACGTTGGGCTATCGAAACGGATTATGTATATCCGGGTCCGATCCAATACTTCGGTCCTACAGAAGTTTGCGACCAGGCAACTAAGACTTTGCAACTGGAACAAGCTAAATAAATACACTTCAGAGCAGTTGTTAATGTAATAGTTGCAATAACAGCTGCAATGAAGGGTTCTTTCAGGCACGGATTACGCGGATTAACACGGTTTTTTAGTTATTTCTTAATAAACCGTGTATTCCGTGTAATCCGTGCCTATCTCTAAAAATATTGATCGTTTAAAGTAAATGCCGCAACGCAACAACCCGATGTCTGCCGTACAGAAGAAAAGAACTGTTTCCACCACTAAAAGAAAGGGAACGACCTCTTCTTCCAAAACTTCCCGTACCTCAAAAAAGGAACAGGTGAAGCATCGAACTGTGATGCCTACCTGGCTCCGTAATATGCTGGCAGTGATGATTGTCGGTTGTTTCTCCGCAGCTTTCTATTATTTCTTTATCCGTCCTTATGCTTATCGATGGAAACCTTGCCATGGCTTAAAGGAATACGGTGTCTGCATCCCTGACGGATATGATATTCATGGTATTGACATTTCTCACTATCAGGGAAAGATTGATTGGAAGAAGCTGTTGCAGAATAAAGAGACGGCTACTCCTTTGCATTTTGTCTTTATGAAGGCAACAGAAGGAGGAGATCATAACGATACTACATTTGAGGCAAACTTTGCCAATGCCCGTAATCATGGATTTATCCGTGGCGCTTATCATTTTTATATTCCGAGCACGGATGCTTTGAAACAGGCGGACTTCTTTATTCGCACGGTAAAACTGGATTCCGGTGACCTGCCTCCGGTTCTCGATGTGGAAGTGACCGGACGAAAAGAGAAAAAGGAATTACAGCAAGGCATCAAACGCTGGCTGGACCGGGTGGAATCTCATTATGGGGTGAAGCCTATTCTTTATACCTCTTATAAATTTAAAACCCGTTATCTGGACGACTCTATCTTCAATGCATACCCTTATTGGATTGCCCATTATTATGTGGACTCTGTAAGGTATCAGGGAAAATGGCACTTTTGGCAACATACGGATGTGGGAAGTGTTCCCGGTATTAAAGAAGACGTAGATTTGAATGTATTCAATGGCTCGTTAGAGGAACTTAAAAAGCTGACAATTAAGTAACGGGTATTTCTTTTCCCTACAACTTATCTCTTCTCATATTTGTTATAATCGTATTATTACTTAAAAGATACGATTATGAACTTTGATATAGCTATTATTGGTGGTGGTCCGGCCGGGTACACAGCTGCCGAACGGGCAGGGGCCAACGGATTAAAGGCCGTTCTTTTTGAGAAAAAGGCAATGGGTGGAGTATGTCTCAATGAGGGGTGTATTCCTACTAAAACTTTGTTATATTCTGCTAAAATACTGGATAGCATCAAGAATGCTTCCAAATATGGCGTTTCTGCCGAATCTCCTTCGTTCGATTTATCCAAGATTATGAGCCGTAAAGATAAAACAGTAAAAATGTTGACGGGCGGTGTGAAGATGACTGTGAGTTCTTACGGAGTGACTATTGTAGAAAAGGAAGCTCTGATAGAAGGAGAAAAAGATGGGAAAATACAAATCATTTGTGATGGAGAAACCTATTCCGTGAAATATTTGCTGGTATGTACCGGCTCTGATACAGTGATTCCTCCTATACCGGGACTGTCAGAAATCAGTTATTGGACTTCCAAGGAGGCATTGGAAATAAAGGAACTTCCAAAGACGCTGGTCATTATTGGTGGCGGGGTGATCGGGATGGAGTTTGCTTCTTTTTTCAACAGTATGGGTGTGAAAGTGCATGTGGTAGAAATGATGCCGGAGATTCTGGGAGCGATGGATAAGGAAACCAGCGGTATGCTTCGTGCCGAATATGCCAAACGTGGAGTCACTTTCTATTTGAATACGAAAGTGGTGGAAGTAAATCCTCATGGAGTTGTGATAGAAAAAGAAGGCAAGACGTCTACTATTGAAGCGGAGAAGATCTTGCTTAGTGTAGGACGTAAGGCAAATCTATCCAAGGTAGGACTGGACAAGCTGAATATAGAACTGCATCGGAATGGGGTGAAAGTAGACGAACATCTGTTGACTTCGCATCCTCGTGTATATGCGTGTGGTGATATTACAGGCTATTCTTTATTGGCGCATACCGCTATCCGTGAAGCGGAAGTCGCTATCAATCATATTTTAGGAGTGGAAGACCGTATGAATTACGATTGTGTTCCGGGAGTCGTTTATACCAACCCTGAAGTGGCGGGAGTGGGAAAGACAGAAGAAGAACTGGTAAAATCAGGAGTTCCTTACCGTGTTTCAAAATTACCGATGGCTTATTCCGGACGGTTCGTTGCGGAGAATGAACAGGGAAACGGACTCTGTAAGCTGATCCAGGATGAAGACGGGAGGATTATCGGTTGTCACATGTTGGGAAATCCGGCATCAGAACTTATTGTGATAGCAGGTATTACTATTCAGAGAGGGTACACGGTGGAGGAATTCCAGAAGACTGTGTTTCCGCATCCTACGGTCGGAGAGATTTATCACGAAATAATGTTTTAACTCTTATTCCGCTTGATCTATGATTCGATGTATCTATAGTCCGTTTACTGATATTTACTTTCACTTGGCAGCAGAGGAATATCTGTTGAAGCAGGGAAATGAAGATATTTTCATGCTTTGGCAGGATACTCCTTCTGTGGTAATAGGTAAGCATCAGCGGTTGCGGTCGGAAGTCGATAAGAAATGGGCGGAACAGGGACGAGTACATATTGCCCGTCGTTTTTCGGGTGGGGGAGCGGTGTATCATGATTTGGGTAATGTCAATCTGACTTTTATAGAAACGGTTCCCCGTCTGCCGGAATTTGTTACTTACTTGCAGCGGACATTGGATTTCTTGAATTCTATAGGCCTGATGGTAAAAGGAGATGAACGATTGGGGATTTATTTGAATGGATTGAAAATATCAGGGAGTGCGCAATGCGTACATAAGAATCGGGTGTTGTATCATTGCACTCTGTTGTATGATACGGATCTGGCTGCCTTGTATAAAGCTTTGAATCCGGAACCGATGGTTGATGATGAAACTTTATCGTCAGTATATGCCGTTCCTTCCGTTCGGAGTGAGGTAACTAATATTCGGAGTCATTTGCCGGAGGGAACTGTAACTGATTTTAAAGAGAAGGCTTTTCAGTATTTCAGTAAGTTCCAATCTGTCAGTGCTTTTAACGGGAAGGAAATAGAGGCTGTCAATCAGCTCCGGAAAGAGAAATATATTCAGAAAGAGTGGATATATAGTCGTTGATGTCCGGACTGGCTTTGTCAGTATCCGGTTAAAATTTACTTAACTTAAAACTTTCTATTTCAGACCGTTGTTGTAATATATCAAGGTTGAATAATAAATTTACTGTCTATGTCGAAATTCGAAATAAAAATGCCTAAGTTGGGCGAGAGTATAACCGAAGGGACCATCGTCTCTTGGTCTGTAAAGGTAGGTGATATGATTCAGGAAGACGATGTGCTTTTTGAAGTGAATACTGCTAAAGTAAGTGCGGAGATCCCTTCTCCCGTAGCGGGAAAAGTGGTGGAGATTTTATATAAGGAAGGTGATACTGTTGCTGTAGGAACCGTAGTCGCTATAATTGATTTGGATGGCGAAGAATCTTCTGGAACGGAGCCGGTAAATGTTTCTGAAACATCACCATCGTCAGCGGAAACTGCTAAGAACGTATCAGCGAATACTGCATCGAAACCTGTTGTTGCAGAGGAAGAACGTTGGTACTCTCCTGTTGTGATTCTGTTGGCGCGGGAAGCTAAGATTCCGAAAGAAGAGCTGGATGCTATACAAGGAACCGGTTATGAAGGGCGATTGAGTAAGAAAGATATAAAAGATTATATTGAAAAGAAGAAAAGAGGAGGTAGCGTTGAACCGAAGCCGGCATCTGCTGCCCCGGCCGCAAGCAAACCATCAGTTGCTGTTTCTTCTGAACAGGCAAGTCCGAAGGTTGCTCCGGCTACATCTGCCGCTGCTGCCCAGCCGGCTGCCACTTTATCTAAATCGTCTGCTCCTGTAGCAATGCCTGGAGTCGAAGTCAAAGAGATGGATCGTGTCCGCCGGATTATTGCCGACCACATGGTTATGTCTAAGAAAGTATCTCCTCACGTGACCAATGTAGTAGAAGTAGACGTTACCAAATTGGTACGTTGGCGTGAAAAGAATAAAGATGCTTTCTTTCGTCGCGAAGGAGTGAAACTGACTTATATGCCTGTGATAACAGAAGCCGTGGCAAAAGCATTGGCTGCCTATCCACAGGTGAATGTATCGGTAGATGGATATAATATTCTTTTCAAAAAGCATATTAATGTCGGTATTGCCGTCTCTTTGAATGATGGAAACTTGATTGTTCCTGTGGTACATGATGCCGATCATCTGAATCTGAACGGGTTGGCTGTTGCTATCGATTCTCTGGCCTTGAAAGCAAGGGATAACAAATTAATGCCGGAAGATATTGATGGGGGTACATTTACGATAACCAATTTTGGAACATTCAAGAGCCTGTTCGGTACGCCAATCATTAATCAGCCGCAAGTAGCCATCCTGGGAGTAGGGTATATCGAGAAGAAACCTGCTGTTGTAGAGACTCCGGAGGGTGATACGATTGCAATCCGGCATAAAATGTACTTGTCTTTGTCTTACGATCATCGGGTAGTAGACGGAATGTTGGGAGGTAACTTCCTGCATTTTATAGCCGACTATCTCGAAAATTGGAAAGGCTGATAACTGATTGTTTCATTCATTAAGAACTTCATTACTCATGAAAAAGAAATATGATATAAAGACTACAGATGTAGAAACCCTGAAAAAGTGGTATCATCTGATGACATTGGGGCGTGCCTTGGACGAAAAGGCACCGTCTTACCTGTTGCAATCGTTGGGGTGGTCTTATCATGCTCCCTATGCAGGACATGATGGTATTCAACTTGCCGTCGGTCAGGTATTCACCCTCGGTGAAGATTTCCTGTTCCCATACTACCGGGATATGTTAACCGTGCTTTCTGCCGGAATGACCGCTGAAGAAGTGATCCTGAACGGTATTTCCAAAGCGACGGACCCGGGTAGCGGAGGACGTCATATGTCGAACCATTTCGCGAAACCGGAATGGCACATTGAAAACATCTCCTCTGCTACTGGTACACACGACCTCCATGCAGCAGGTGTGGCCAGAGCAATGGTATATTATGGACATAAAGGGGTGGCTATCACTTCTCACGGAGAGTCGGCTACTTCCGAAGGATTCGTTTACGAAGCTATCAATGGTGCCAGTCTCGAACGTCTTCCGGTGATTTTTGTAATACAAGATAATGGGTATGGTATTTCCGTACCCAAATCGGAACAGACTGCCAACCGTAAAGTGGCCGAGAACTTCTCGGGCTTCAAGAACCTGAAGATTATCTATTGCAACGGAAAGGATGTATTCGATTCGATGAATGCTATGACCGAAGCACGGGAATATGCTATCAGTACCCGTAATCCGGTTATTGTGCAGGCGAATTGTGTCCGGATCGGTTCGCACTCCAATTCAGATAAACACACCTTGTATCGGGATGAGAATGAATTGGAATATGTGAAAGATGCTGATCCCTTGATGAAGTTCCGCCGGATGCTGCTGCGTTATAAACGTCTGACCGAGGAAGAATTGCAACAAATAGAAGCTGATGCAAAGAAAGAATTGTCTGCTGCCAACCGGAAGGCTTTGGCTGCTCCCGATCCCGATCCTAAAAGCATTTATGATTTTGTAATGCCCGAACCTTATCAGCCACAGAAATATAAAGACGGTACACATGAGGCGGAAGGGGAGAAGACTTTTCTGGTCAATGCCATTAATGAAACATTGAAAGCTGAATTCCGCCATAATCCCGATACCTTTATTTGGGGGCAGGATGTGGCAAACAGGGAAAAAGGAGGCGTGTTTAATGTAACCAAAGGTATGCAGCAAGAATTCGGCGAGGCCCGTGTATTCAGTGCACCGATTGCGGAAGATTATATTGTAGGCACCGCCAATGGAATGAGTCGTTTTGATCCTAAAATTCATGTGGTGATTGAGGGAGCGGAGTTTGCCGATTATTTCTGGCCTGCCATAGAGCAATACGTGGAGTGTACTCATGAGTACTGGCGTAGCAATGGGAAATTTGCTCCGAATATAACTCTGCGTCTGGCTTCCGGTGGTTATATCGGTGGAGGCTTGTATCATTCTCAAAACCTGGAGGGAGCTTTGACCACTTTACCGGGGGCACGTATTGTCTGCCCATCTTTTGCGGATGATGCTGCCGGATTACTTCGTACCAGTATGCGATCCAAAGGCTTTACGCTGTTCCTCGAACCGAAAGCATTGTATAATTCGGTAGAAGCGGCGGCAGTAGTGCCGGAAGATTTTGAAGTACCTTTCGGGAAAGCACGTGTTCGTCGTGAGGGAACAGATTTGAGCATTATTACCTATGGCAATACCACCCATTTCTGCCTGCACGCAGCAGAACGATTGGAAAAAGAAGGTGGCTGGAAAGTGGAAGTCATTGATATTCGCTCCTTGATTCCGTTGGATAAAGAGGCGATATTCGAATCGGTCAAGAAAACGAGCAAGGCATTGGTCGTTCATGAAGATAAAGTTTTCTCCGGTTTTGGTGCGGAGCTTGCTGCTATGATTAGTGGAGAGATGTTCCGCTATCTTGATGGACCGGTGCAGCGTGTGGGGTCTACTTTTACTCCTGTCGGTTTTAATCCGATTCTGGAAAAGGAAATTCTGCCGGATGAGACCAAGATATACGAGGCTGCCCGGAAATTATTGGAATATTAAATAGTGTGGATTATGAAAAAGATAGGCTTATTTTATGCTACCAAAGCTGAAAGAACGAGTTGGGTGGCAGAGAAAATACAGAAAGAATTTAGTAAGGAAAAGATAGAAACAGTGCCTATTGAACAGGCTTGGCAAAATGACTTTGAGGCTTATGACTGTTTCATTGTCGGTGCTTCAACTTGGTTTGACGGAGAACTTCCTACATATTGGGATGAATTGTTGCCGGAGTTACGGACAATGAATTTAAAAGGAAAGAAAGTTGCAATCTTCGGGTTAGGAGATCAGATACGTTATCCGGAAAACTTTGCGGATGGCATCGGATTATTGGCAGAGGTATTTGAAGAGGATGGAGCTACGCTAGTCGGCTTTACTTCTTCCGAGGGTTACACTTTCGAACGTTCCAAAGCTTTGCGTGGCGGGCAATGGTGTGGTCTGGTTGTTGATTTGGATAATCAGTCTGAACATGCGGAAGAGAAAATAAAGGAATGGTGCCAACAGATAAAGAGGGAGTTCGCGTAACAACTATGTGAAGACCTCGTTCATAATAATCTGATCTCCTCTCTTCTACGAGATAGTGACGCTATCCAATAAAAATGGTGACGGTATATGATTGGGATACTGACGGTATCATTGTCATATAGCGTCACTATTTTTTTTATATCAATCAAGAGTTTTGTGTTTATTAATAGCGTATATCAACCATGATTTTCGGTTGCCCCTTTATAAATAAACTTCACCTCTGCCCAACGATTCTTCTCTTTATAATGGATAAAAGTCAGTCCGTTTTTTCCGGCTTCTTCCCGGATGGAGTCAATGTCGTCTACATAAAATCCACTCATATAGATTTCAGAATCAGTATGCATACAGGCAACATACTGTTTCATATCATTCAGTAATATATTCCGGTTGATATTGGCAATGATGACATCGAAAGGTCCTTTTCCGGTCAGTGACGAAGCATCTCCCTGTGAAACCACAATGTCATCTACATGATTCAATCCGATATTTTCGATGGAGTTGCGTACACACCATTCGTCGATATCGATAGCCGTGCAAGGACGTGCACCTCGCATTCGTGCCAGAATGGCAAGAATTGAAGTTCCGCAACCCATATCCAGCAGGGATTTATTATTCAGTTCGTTGTCCAGTAATTCTTCAATAATAAGGCTTGTCGTTTCGTGGTGTCCGGTGCCGAAAGCCATTTGCGGGTTGATAACAATGTCATATTCCGCTTTGGGAACATCCTGATGGAAAGTACTGTGAATCACACAGCGGTTGCCAATGATAATAGGTTGGAAGAAATTCTTTTCCCATTCTTCGTTCCAGTCCTTGTCTTCTGCTTCAATATAAGTATAGGTGATTTCTGTGTCGGGTATAGGAAATTCATCTATCGCATTTTTTATAACAGTTTCGTCACATAAGGATTGTTGGATGTATGCAGTCAATCCGCCTTTGCTTTCAACAAAACTTTCGAATCCGGCTTCGCCTAATACAGCAGCCAATACATCATTCACCGTTTCGGTGCAAGGATGTGTCTGAAATGAAAACTCAAAATATTTCATAATCTTTCTTTTTATCTGAATAATGATGGGGCAAAGATACTCAAAAACGAAGTCTTGACGAAGTTTTTTAATGAAGTATATGTTGCTATCAACAAAAGCTCCAAATGGACTTCTTTGATTTGTATATATCGTATGTGAAGTTTACCATACCTTTGATATCATAAGTTAAATAGACGTATTTCGATAGAATCAAACACCTCTTTTTCTCTATAAAAGTAGTGAAATAGGGATTTCCCTATTATCCTTTGGGGAAAATCTCCCTCGAACGAAAAATCTCTTCCTTATCTTTGTAACGTGAATAAGTTTAAGTAATTACATAAACCGAGATGATATGAAAAAGATTGTTTATTTCTTGCTATTTGCCTTGTGCCTCCCGATAGGCTTGATGGCACAAAGCGTTGATGACGACCTTTACTTCATTCCTTCAAAAGACAAACAGGAGAAGAAAGAAACTCCGGTTAAGAAGGAACCGAAGAAACAGGTGACCAACATCTATACTTCACCGGGTACTACAGTAGTGGTTCAGGACCGTAAGGGAAGAACACGGGATGTGGATGAATATAACCGCCGTTACGATGCACGTGATAATGAATTCGTAATGGATAATGATACCTTATATATAAAAGAAAAATCTAATCCGGATTTGGACGGAGAATGGGTGACGGGTGAATTCAATGGTACGGAAGACGACTATGAATATGCTGAACGTATCATCCGTTTCCGCAATCCGCGTTTTGCTATCAGCATCAGCAGTCCGTTGTATTGGGATGTAGTTTACGGTCCGAATTCATGGGACTGGAACGTATATACCGATGGTATGTATGCTTATGCATTCCCGACATTCAGTAATCCGCTCTGGTGGGATTGGCGTTATGGCTCTTACGGCTGGGGATGGAACTATGGCTGGGGATGGAATCGTCCTTATTACGCTTGGGGATATTCTCCGGGTTATTGGGGTGGCTGGTATGGCGGCGGTTATTGGGGACATCACCACCACTGGCACGGTGGTCCTAGCTGGGGCTGGGGCGGAGGTGGAAGCAGTCATTGGACAGGTCCTACCTATACGAATCGTCGTTCTTCCGGACAAAGCAGTTACAGAAATTCGTCTCGTCAATATGGTTCAAGTGTTACCCGTTCAGGTAGTGGCTCTTCTGTTCGTTCTTCCGCATCTTCTTCTTATAGTAGAGGAGAAAGCTCTGCAAGACGTGTAGTGGGTACGCGTACTTCAGGTGAACGTAGCAGTTCTGTTAATCGGGTAGAAGGGTCGTCGCGTCGTAGTAGCAGTACTTATTCCCGTCCGAGCAGTACGCGGAGTAGTGGAGCAAGTTCTACTTACTCTCGTTCTTCATCTGGAGCAAGAAGCACTACCGGCAGCAGTACAACAAGATCTTCATCATATAGTCGTGGAAGTTCAACTGCTCCGCGTAGTAGTTATTCTGGCGAAAGCCGTAGTTCTTCCTCTTCTTCTTATGGAACTTCTCGTTCCTCTTCTTCTTCACGGAGTTATTCACCGGCTTCTTCCGGCAGTAGTTCACGTGGCAGTTATTCTTCCGGTGGCGGTGGTGGTTCTACCAGATCTTCAGGTGGTGGCGGCTCCTCCCGTAGTAGTAGAAGATAGGAAGTCAGATGTTTAATTAAAAGGAATGAAAGGTATGAAAAAGATATTTACTATAGCTGTATTGGGGTTATTGGCATCGGCAACTCCGGTTGTGGCACAGACAGTTTATGATGGTGCCAAACTGACCGGAAAAGATTTAAACGGAACTGCACGTTTTGTAGGTATGGGCGGTGCCATGGGAGCTTTAGGTGGAGATATCTCCACCATGGGCACGAATCCTGCCGGTATTGGACTATTTCGTAGTAGCGATGTTATGACTTCCTTCGGATTTTCAGCTTATGGAACCGAAAGTAAATACTTGAATAACAAACTGAATTCAGATAAATCGAGAGCTTCGTTTGATAATATTGGATTTGTGTTTTCTTCAAAGATCGGGAATAACACTCCTCTGCGTTTTGTGAATTTTGGATTTAATTATCATAAGGCAAAGTCCTTCTATAAGAATATGGATATGAAGGGTAATCTGGGAGACTATTCCCAAACTTTCCTGATGGCTTCGCAAGCTGGAGGTATTGAGGGATGGGGAAACAACCCTTATGATGATCCGAATATCGGCTGGCTTTCTGTTTTAGGATATGATGGTTGGGTGATAACAGATATAACGACGGATAAGATTAATCCGGCAACAGGTAAGCCCAATAATATTTATACTGATAAGGACGGAAACCAAATTAATAATTTTGAAGGTAAACCTTTGTATGTTTCTCCTGGAAACTATAAAGGAATGTTCCCTTATGGGAATGCTAATTTCCGTTCTGAAGAGCGCGGTGGTATTGACCAATATGATTTTAATGTTTCGTTCAATATTAATGACCGGGTGTATTTAGGATTGACTCTTGGTGCATATTCTGTTGATTACAGTAAGTACACATTTTATGAAGAAGTCTATGAAAGTAATGAAGGGTATGACTTACAAAGTTGGAACAAGATCACAGGTTCTGGTTTTGATGTGAAATTAGGAGCTATCATTCGTCCGTTTGAATATTCGCCTTTCCGTATCGGACTGGCTGTTCATACTCCGATCTTCTATAGTCTTGATTATAAAACAAGCGCACAGATTGCATCAGATGTGATTAATGAGGAAACCGGTGAGATGGGTGGAGATGTAGTAAAGACTTGGGATCATGTTCCCGGAAAGGCTGATATGGTTCGTTCATTTAATTTCCAAACCCCATGGACTTACAATGTAAGTTTAGGTTATACAGTAGGGAATAGTCTGGCTTTAGGAGCTGAATATGAATACCAGGATTATTCTTCTATGAAGTTTAAAGATCCGGATGGTTATTCTTCTTCTTTTGAGTTTGAGAATAGCACAACGCCTATGTTGAAAGGAGTTAATACAGTTCGTTTAGGTTTAGAATATAAGGTGATTCCACAATTTGCTCTTCGGGCTGGTTACAATTATAGTACTGCAGCTTTCCATAAGGATGCTTTCAAGGATCTGCCGTTTAACTCTATTCAGACAGACACGGATTTTGCCAACTCTAAATCAATGAGTAATTATACATTGGGTATTGGTTATCGCGGATCAATGTTCTATGCCGATCTAGCCTATAAATTCTCTACGTATAAGGAAGACTTCTATCCGTTTGTAAATGGATATGCAAATGAAGATGGTGGTGTAACTATTGGTGCACCGGAAGCAACGAAAGTGACGAATACACGTAGCCAAGTGTTGTTTACCGTAGGTATGCGCTTCTAATCTAATAAAGAGACAGTTTTCAATTTCAATAATAACTTTTGTGTGTAAAAAATCCCTGGAATGCTGAGTGTCTACAGCGGTTCCGGGGATTTTTATTAGTATCGCTGTTATTCTTTTGTTTTATCTGCGTAACGGAGTACGTTCATCAATAATTCCGCGACCTCCGTAAAGTCTCATCGTAACAGGACTTCCGGCTTCTATGGTAATATCCTGATCTGCGATGATAGGTTCTTCCTTATCGTCTACGATTACAGAACCAATCTTCTCACCAGCTTTGATTATTTGTGGAATCAAGTTAGTCAGGATACCTTCTGAAATTTTCCGGATACTGATATATTCCGGGGTTGCATTCTTGTCAGCTTCGATTTTACCGTTGAAAAGATCCTGCACACCTTTGTTCTTCAGGAAAAGTTTAACGATTGCTTTACCTTCGTACGGGTTGCCTTTTTCATCAAGTAGAATAACGGGCGCAGTCATTCGCTTGAATGTAAGGGCTACATTGCTAGAACCTTTGCGGGCTTGGGCTGTGCCGAACAAATATTCTAAACCGCCTTTGATATCACGGTAGCGACTAAAGAGGGATCTAGTCGTTACATCACCGGACAATTCAGGATAATGAGCATAGAAAGTTACAGCTTCCGAATCTGTAGCTGTCTCGCTCCAATTTTGGTTATCTACTCCCAAGGTAAAAGGCTGGTATTCCTGCTCGGAAACGGACATTGAAATGACGTCTCCGGCTGAAAAACTACTTTTTAAAGGAAGTGACAGGTTACTGCTGCTACGAGTAACAGCGTCAGTGATACTTTCATTGTCGACAGTAGTAAGAAAGTTGATACCTTCTTTACTGGGGTCTTGCAGTTCGTCTTGTTGTTGACAACTGAACAGGCATACTGATGCCATAACAAATAAAAGGCTTTTTCTTTTCATTTGAGGGGTAATTAATAGGTTAATAATAGTGAGAGGTTTTTTAATATTCTACTCTGTCTTCTTTGGCCGCCCAGGCTTTGAAGGCAGTAAGGGCTTCATTATGCAATAAGATTTCGGAAGGAAGCTTTCTGTCTTCAGGCTTCAGTTCCAGTTCGTCATAAATAAAAGAGTCATCGAAGCCAATATTCTTGGCATCGGTCTTATTGTTTCCATAGTACATTTTATCCAAACGTGCCCAGTAAATAGCACCGAGACACATGGGACAAGGTTCGCAGGAAGTATAGATTTCGTATCCGCTAAGATTAAAAGTACCGAGTTTGGCAGCTGCGGCACGTATTGCACTCACTTCGGCATGAGCAGTTGGGTCACAAGATGCCGTAACACGATTCACTCCTGTTGCAATTATTTCCCCCTCTTTCGTGGCAATCACAGCACCGAAAGGACCTCCACCATTTTTAACATTCTCTTTGGAAAGCTCGATTGCTTTCCTCATTAAGGCTTCTTTAGTCATGGTACAAAAAAGTATATTGTTAGTTTCATTTTTTCCTTCTGTTATGTAGGTCGGCGGCATTGCTGCCGCT
>ENA-OPXG01001109-OPXG01001109.1-human-gut-metagenome-genome-assembly--contig:-NODE-1109-length-13762-cov-4.025316_pt1 | contig 13762 bp, 19 predicted proteins | sample MGYA00241519_ERZ502030 | MGnify/ENA primary metagenome ERZ502030 (study PRJEB25962, sample SAMEA2041937) | human gut metagenome | biome: human gut; feature: human-associated habitat; material: faeces...
GGGTCTGCGATAATTTTACTCCCTTAGCACAGGTGAAAGTAATAACATCTGGAGAATCATATGTTGGCATCTTGGATGATGTTTTCGATGATATTGCTGATAGACTTGTTCAGTGGTTCGCTGTTAGAGATGACATAATAATCATAAAACTTTGCGAGGTGTAATTTATGAAAGAAACATTACAGATCATATTACTGTCGCTTCTGGCAGTGCTATCAATCATAGCACTGCCTACACTTTATCTTTTCGGCTTTTAGTTTCATGTGAAACATAAGAAAGGAGAACATAATGGCATTATTTAAACCGTCAGCAAAACTCGGTTTCGGTTCAATCGAGCATTATAACCCTCAGTATTTAATAAATGAATACACATCATCTGAAATAAGAAAAGAATATTCAAGACTTAGAGCAATAGCAGTCAAGCGTCTTTTCCGTCTTACTAAGGCGGGTTTCGGAAAATCATCCGCATATAAATACAATGCTAAAAATACAAAAAAACTGTCAGGGTTGACAGAAAGACAAGTTCCTTTAGCGCTATCACAGCTAGCACGTTTTATAAACAATCCGCTTTCTACCGTGACAGGTCAGAAAGAATTGAGGGCACAAAAAATAAAAAAACTACAGTCAGAGGATTATGATGTGACTGAAGAGAATTTTCAGAATTTTACTGATTTTATGGAATTGCTATCAGAACAAGCTACTGATCTGCAATACGATTCAGAGGCTGCTGTAGAATTATGGGAAGCAACAAGGTATAAAGTTTCACCGACGGCGATGGTAAAAGACCTTGAAAGTTGGCTCAAGAATCGACATTTAATTAGCAAGTTGCCCGATATCGAATCAAAGAGCGCAGAGGAAATTTTAAGTCTGTTAAAGAAGAAAGGCAAAAAATGATATGATAACAGATGTATATGATTTCGATTATTCAATTTTTAAAAAAGCAGGAAAAGTAAAAAGGAAAAAAGGATCTCGGAACAAGAAAAACTACATTGATTTAGTTTGTGCTTTTGATATTGAAACTACAAGAATAAAAGAAATCGAACAATCAGTCATGTATATCTGGCAATTTCAGGTTGATGAGAAAGTAACTGTAATCGGAAGAACATGGGGAGAATTTGACTACTTCATGAGGGCGATAGCATCTGATTTGGAAGCTATGGACTATATCGTCATATATGTTCATAACCTCTCATTTGAATTTCAGTTCCTCTCTGGAATTTATCCTTTTTCAAAGGAGGAGGTTTTCGCACTGGATAAACGAAAAGTTTGCAAGTGTGAAATGTTTGAGCATTTTGAGTTCAGATGTTCTTACATTCAAACAAACATGTCATTACAGACATTTACAGATAAAATGAATGTAAAGCACAAGAAGCTCTCAGGCGCTCTCGACTATAATACAGAACGTTATTCATACACGCCGTTAACTGATGAAGAGTTAGCATATTGTATTAACGATGTACAAGGTCTGGTAGAAGCAATCAAGACAGAAATGAAAAACGATGGGGATACTCTATACACAATTCCGCTGACCTCAACCGGATATGTCCGCCGTGATGTAAAAAGCGCACTGGAGGGGAACCGCTGGATTATGGGAATACAACCGGATTTTGATGTGTACCAAGTAGCAAGAGAAGCGTTCCGGGGCGGTAATACCCATGCAAACCGTTTCTACGCAGGATGGATTCTTGAGGGAGTCCATTCCGCTGACCGTTCTTCCAGTTATCCCGGTGTGCAATGCAACAGAGCCTATCCGGTTACCCGTTTTCATAAGATTTCCAAACCAGTTCCGGATGCGGGGCAGATTATTGATATGATGAAGCGTAGGGAAAAAGCAATCTTGATGCGGGTATCATTCAAGGGTGTGTCGTTGAATGATTACTCTTGGGGGTGCCCCTATCTGGCAAAAGACAAGTGCAGAACAATTATAAATGGAGTCTTCGATAATGGGCGTGTCTTGAGTGCTGATTATTTGGAAACTTCTATCACAGATGTGGATTTAAGAATCATAGTCGAAGAATATCACATAGAAGAGATAGTACCTATCGAAGTTTATACAGCCCGGTACGGTAAACTCCCTGCCGCTATGATCGAAATCATATGTCTCTATTATAAGAAGAAAACGGAATTGAAGGATGTAGAAGGGCAGGAATATTTTTACATGAAAAGTAAGAATAAGCTTAACTCTATCTATGGAATGACAGCGCAAGACCCTGTCAAAGAGTCCATATTGTATCAAGATGAAGAATTTACAATTGATGCATCAAAGACGAAAAAAGAACTGCTAGAGGAATTTATGAAACGGGCGTTCATTCCTTATACTTGGGGAGTCTGGTGTACTGCTTGGGCGCGCTATGAATTGGAGCGGGGAATGCGCATGGTAACTGATCAAGGAGGAACGTTTATTTACTGTGACACGGATTCGATCAAGTACTTAGGAGATGTAGATTTTTCGGCATATAATAATGAAAAAGTAAAGTTGTCGAAAGAGAATGGCGCATGGGCAACGGACCCGCAAGGCGTAGATCACTACATGGAAGTTTATGAACAGGAAAAAGACGCGGATCGTTTCATCACTTGGGGAGCGAAAAAGTATGCTTATGAATCAGACGGGAAATTAAAGATCACGGTTGCGGGTGTCCCGAAAAAAGCTGGGGCGGATGAATTAAAGAGGAAAGGCGGTCTGGGTGTGTTAAAGCCGGGTTTCGTATTTAGCGATTGTGGCAAACTGGAAACTGTTTACAATGACAAGCCAGAAATAACAAAATATATAAATAAGGACGGAAAGACGATTGAGATAACGAAAAATGTAGTACTGCGCCCAACCACCTATGCAGTAGGAATTACAAAGGAATATGAGGATATTTTGCAAGATGCAGTCCTCTATAATCAATCAGTAAAGATTTTAAAAGGAACACATTTATTAGCTTGACAAAAACTACAAACGGGTTTATAATAAGTAATGTAAAGAAGAACAATACAGAGAAAGGAGCAAAGACATGAAAGGAACAATTAGCAAGACAGTAGTTACCACTCTGTTGGAAGTGAATCGCTATAACGAGGAAACGAAAACAGAGGAAACGGTTACTAAAAAGTTCATGACACTGAGAACCCCCAGCCACGAACGTATTGAATCTTTTCTGATGGAAGATAAAGGCTATCTCAGCTTCAAGGTGCTTTCAAGCACAGAAGAAGTATACATCATGGAGGCAGATGAGTTCATTAAGAACGCAACAAGAAAGGAGAAATAACAATGAAAGTTATCAGAAGTAAAAACGAAAACATCACAGTAAAAGAGAAATATCTTATGTCTATGAATCCGGAAATCAGGAGAATGAGGGATGCAGAGGGAACAACCGTTCCGGTTAAAAACTGGATGCTCTATTCCGATCCGGATAAGGACGGAAACGACCAGACCCTTTTGTCTGTTCTGTCTGAGGACAATGTCGCATATGCGACAAACAGCAGAACGTTCATTGAAACGTTTACACAGCTTTGTGATATGTTCACAGAGAGTGGAGAAGAGATTACCGCTATCAAAGTGCTTAGCGGACAATCAAAAGCAGGACGGCACTTCATTACTTGTGCCTATGCAGAGTAACCAGTTAACAATTAACAAATTATAAAACTATATCTCATTTGTGTATTTCAAGTAAAGCCCCGTTCCGTTATCGGGGCTTTTTTTTCCACAGAGGTGAATCATATGAAAGAGAAGAATATATATGACCGTAACGGCTTTATCAATATACCAGCGATTTACAACATACCTGTCCCGTTTATCTTCATCGTAGGCGGTCGAGGAACTGGAAAAACCTACGGTGTCTGCAAGTTTGCGATTGAGAAAAAGATTAAGTTTGCTCTGATGAGAAGGACGCAGACACAAGCGGATTTAATTTCCAAACCCGAATTTTCGCCACTCAAACCAGTTCTGGGAGATATGAACCGGCTGTTCAAGGCGGTGTCGTTAACAAAGCAGAACAGCGCATTCTATGAAACAGACATGGAAGGAACGATTATTTCACCAGAACCGTTTTGTTATTCCCTTGCACTGTCAACCATTTCGAATATGAGGGGTTTTGATGCCAGTGATATCTCCCTCATCTTCTACGATGAATTCATCGCGGAAGCCCATGAGCGGCCATTGAAAAATGAAGCGGAAGCTTTCTTTAACTGCTACGAAACAATTAACCGTAACCGTGAATTGAAAGGAATTGCACCTGTCAAAGTGATCTGTGCTGCGAATAGTAATAACATGGCAAATGAATTGTTTATATCACTTGGACTGGTGCTAAGAGCCGAGAAGATGTATCAAAATGGTACATCTATCTGGATCGACAAAGAAAGGGGTCTGGCACTGATTATCTGTCAAGATAGCCCAGTGTCCCAAGCAAAAGAAAAAACAGCTTTGTACAATCTGGTGTCAAGGGATTCTGACTTTTATCAGATGTCACTGAAAAACGTATTCACGAAAGACAGAGCGGACAACATTGGAAGCAGAAATATCAAAGAGTTCAAACCTTTGGTTCATGTGGGGGAAATGTACATCTATCGGCATAAGTCACGGCAAGAATACTATGTTACCTCGTTCAAGACCGGCGTGTTCAAAGACAACTACACCATGAGCGAAAATGATAAAGTGCGTTTCCGTTTGAAATATCGTTACCTTTGGATTGCCTTTCTATCACGCTCCCTATACTTGGAAAATTATATCATCCAGGTTCTTTTCACAAAATGTTTCACGTGAAACATATTGCTAAAAAGATGGTTTTATGTTATAATTATAGGTGAAAAGGAAGTGCTAGAAACAATCCCGGAAGGATGCACACGTTCTATGTTTCGGAACAGGAATCTTTTTCAACAGGCGGCATATACAACCGCCTGTTTTATTAACCGGGATAGAAAGAGGTGGATATGGACGCAAACGCTGTCATGACCATGGTTCAGACTTTGGGATTTCCGATTGTTTGTTGCGGGGCGCTCTTCTGGAGAATGATGAAAGAGTCCGACAATCACAAAGCGGAAATGGAGAAAGTCACTGACGCATTGAACAACAACACACAGGCACTTATCAGACTGGAAGAATCGTTGAAAGGAGACAAAGAAAAATGAAACAGGAAGATATTGTGGCATTAGCAAAAGCCGGATTTACAAGAGATCAGATTGTGGCTCTCGCCGGTTTACAGACAGCCCCGGTTCCGCAGACAGCCCCGGTTCCGCAGACAGCTCCGGTTCAGCAGACAGCTCCGGTACAGCCGACAGCTCCGGTACAGCCGATCGCCCCGGTACAGCCGACGGAAACATCTGGCGACCCCGTTCTGGATGCCCTGTTAGGACTCCGCGCTGACATGAAAAAACAGGCGTTACTGTTTTCCTCACAGCCCGCAACCCATACAGAAACCACGGATGATATTTTAGCATCCATCATTAACCCGAAAGGAGAAAAATAAATGGCAAACGATTTATCTTTCGACCAGCTTTCGACCGTATTGACGGCCATCACAAATCAGGCAACCGGCGTGAATAATATTGCCCCTGTCGATACAGCATCTTTCGTCACGGTTGCGCAGATGGCACTGAAAACCGGCTATGATCCGCTGACTACCGCAATTTCACAGGTACTGTCAAGGACAATCTTTTCTGTCAGACCGTACACACGAAAATTCAAGGGGTTGAACGTGTCAAATCAGCGTTATGGAAATCACGTTCGTAAATTGCTGACTATCGACAAACCTTTTGAGGATGACGATAGACTGGAACTGGTTGACGGTGCGTCTGTTGATCAGTATAAGGTAAATAAGCCAAAAGTATTGCAGACAAACTTTTACGGTGCGAATCAGTATCAGAAGTCGGTGTCGATCTACAAAGATCAGCTTGATTGCGCTTTCTCTTCTCCCGATGAATTCGCATCCTTCATTTCCATGGTCATGCAGAACGCTTCGGATATGATTGAGCAGGCACATGAGGAAACCGCGAGAGCAACAATCAACAATCTGATTTCAGGAATTTATGCGGCTGAGACAACAGAAGGTTCGGCAAATACCATGGCGAAATCAAACGGCGGCAAACGTGCGATCAATCTTCTGTCGTTATATAATCAGACAAACGGTGGAGCATTATCGGTCAGCGATATTTTCAAAGCAGAGAACTTTGAAAGTTTCGTAAAATTTGCATTTTCAACAATCAACACGCTTGCGGATTTAATGACAGACCGGAATACACTGTTCTCTTCTCAGCTGACTGACTATACAGTCATTCGGCATACTCCAAAAAATCGTATGAAATTTTATCTGTACACAGATTTAGTTAATAAGATTAACTCAGAAGTATATTCAACCGTCTTTAATCCGGATTTCCTCAAACTTGTCGACTTTGAGAGAGTCAACTTTTGGCAGTCGGCTTTGAATCCTTCCGAGATTCAGAGCAAACCAGTGATGTTGAACAAAGATGGAACTTTGAAGACAGTCGGTACTACAAATATCGGAAATGTATTCGGTGTTCTTTTCGATGAGGAAGCAGCCGGTTACACTACCGTGAACGAGTGGTCGCAGCCTAGTCCGTTCAATGCACGGGGCGGCTACTACAACCAGTTCTGGCACTTTACAGATCGTTACTGGAATGATTTCACAGAAAACGCCGTGATTTTCTATGTTGATAACCCCACACCGACATAAACTAAGTAGATATTGTCAGCGTGGACTCTTCACTTGAAACGTAAAAGAAAGGAGTAAATATGGCTTTATCAGTTACTCTTTACACATTCTCAAAACGGATAAACAGTACAAAAAATCCCCCCGCTGAGGGGGGATTTACTGTACAAGCCGTGTTGAAAGATAAGACATCTATTATTAGACCAGAGTTGGAAGCGGTTGAAAATGTGACTGCTTATAACTATGCCTATATCCCCGCTTTTTCCCGTTACTACTTTGTGCAGGATGTAATCTGGGAAAAGGGAATCTGGCGTATCGTTCTGTCCGAGGATACTCTAGCAACATACAAAACAGTGATCGGCGACACAACCGCCTATATCCTTCGTTGCGCTACGTTCCAAGACCCGGCCATCACAGATTTGCTGTACCCAGCGGTAACCGAAATTGATACACAGAAAACGGAATTTACCTTGGAAGATGGATGGGTCGAGAGTCCAACCGTGGCAAACGGGTATTATGTCGTAGGCATTGTAAACAATCTGGACACTGCTTACGGTGCAGTTGCTTACTATGTCATGACCGGAAAGGAAATGGCGGATTTCCGTGCGTACATGCTCGGCGATATCCAATCTTGGGATCAGATCACAGACTTTTCCGGGGACGTTGCAAAAGCGTTCATTGACCCTTTCCAATATGTGGTATCTTGTATGTGGTTTCCAACTGGGGTTCCGGTTGATGCTACAAAAAAGACAATAGCATTCGGCTACTGGAAATCAAATCTACAAGCGTCTGTCCTATCTCAGACTACCCGTAACTACCCGTTCTCTTTAGCCCGTCCCGACCGAACGCATAACAAAGACCTCACCTATCTGTACCGGACGCCATGGGCGAACTACTATTTATACTTACAGCCGTGGGGCGCAATCCAATTGGATGCGTCGAAGATGGGAAAAACCGGGGTCGGTTGTAATATCACTTATGATTTCGTAAGCGGAAAAGCAATCTTAACCGTCACTTCGAAATTAACCAATGACGTGCTGTACACAGGAGAAGCACAGGTGGGTGTACAGATGCAGTTATCGAACGTGGGATTGAATCTGAAAAGTGCTACTGGCGGTGTGAGCGGACTGTTCGAAGCGGCGAAAAACTCTATCGGTGGTGTGATCGGAAATATCGGTCAGAAGTTCAGCGCAAGCAATATTGCGTCCAGTGCAATTTTAAGCAACGCCTCGGTACAAAGCACAGGAACCAACAGCGGCATGGGGGCAGACTCGCTCGGTGGAAAAGCCACTCTTTTCGCAAACTACTACGAATCGGTCATGTTTGACGTTGCCGACAACGGGAAACCGCTTTGCCAGAACCGGAAGATTTCAGACTGCACCGGATATGTAAAAGTAGAAAACGGATCGATTGATTTTTCCGCAACCGAACCGGAAAAGCAGATCATAAAAGAATATTTAGAAGGAGGATTTTATTATGAGTGAAATTAAAATGTACTCACTGCCAACTACCGTGGCTGTGGCTATCCTTGTCATCGGCGGGAACTATGGAAACGGAACTGACCGTACAAAACGGTTGAAAGCAGACGGCTTCGACCCTGTCAAGGTGCAGAAATGCGTGAATGAACTTCTCCCGATCGTTAAGAGGTACAGTTAATGGGGGGCGATATACAGGTATCATACCAATGGTCTATTGATACCTGTAACAAAAAGAATGTCGGCTACTCACAGACTTACCGAAATCAGCAGACCGTGAACGGAATTACTTATTATGATTGTAGTTCGTTCATCTGGTATGCGCTTCTGGCATCCGGCTTTGATGTAGTAGCCGCTCACGGCGGGCAGTCATGGCCTTTCACCACGTATGATATGGTAGGTGTGCTGGATGCCCTCGGCTTCAACCGTGTCCCGGTTGGCGATCCATGGAAACCAGGAGATATTCTTGTGCGGAACAACAACTACGGAAACCATACGGAAATGGTCTATGACGGGCGCAGAACCATGGGTGCTCACAGTTCCACTTATCCGCTGGGAGAGCAAGTTTCCATTAACACGGGCGACAGCAACCCCGCTACTTGGGACACCTGTCACAGGTTTGGCGGCGGTGCAAGTGGGGCAAAAGGAAGCAGTGCTTATGTAGTAGCCTCTATCTGCGGAAACTTCTGGCAGGAATCCGGCATTAACCCCGGTATCTGGCAGGACTTACAAGAGTCGACATGGACGGATTTACTCGTTGGTTACGGCTTGGGGCAGTGGACAAATACGGAAGGTAATACCCATGGACGGCTCTACAAATTACATGAGTGGTTAATGAACAACGGCTACGCTGATGATGATGGTGTCGGTCAGCTGAACTATCTCATCTATGAAAATGTGTGGTATAGTACCGGGGAAGCTTCTGCATATGCCAATCTGACTGAATTTCTGACCAGCAACAGCACAGACATCGAAGCATTAACCCATGCTTGGAACATTGGCTGGGAAGGAATCCATGACAGTTCATGGGATGCCAGAGTGCGGTATGCACAGGACTGTTACGATTATATCATTGCACATGCGAATGATACATCCATCAGCACTTGGGCGAAAGGGAACCGCTATCTCAGCGAAGCAGAGCGTTACAACAATGCAGTATTGATATACCGTTTTCTCAGCACCGGTGCTTTACCAGGAACAGGTGTGACTTTTCTGATTGCGGTTCTCAGTAAGAAGAAGAGGAGGGATAGAAGAAATGTATAATGGTATACCGTTTTCGGCCGATTATATCAATGCGGCAAATTCTGTCGTATCGCCGTCAACCGTGCATTGCAGGAACACGTCATTGTCACTTTATTTTCAACGTTATTTATTGCAGAAAGCAATGAGCGTTTTCAAGTGGGATATGCCGGCTGAATGGTCGAAAAACTACACACTTTATACACTCTACTGTTGGGGCTTTTTTGCAGTAGTGAATACAGATAAATATGGAGTCATTCCACAGGCTTGCGGTTTAAGGGGGTATGATGTCTTTTATCAGCCCACCAATGTGATCATCACGAACCCACTTTTATCTGGAACGCTCGAGCCGAGGATTGGCTTGCAGTGCGAACTGGTAAGATTACAACCGGATTACGGCGGCATTATGGATATTGTTACCTACTATGCAGATATGTTAGCACTGTGCGCTGAATCGGTCGGCATGAATCTGGTAAACAGCAAGCTTGCTTATGTTTTCGCCGCTGAGAATAAAGCCATGGCAGAAACATTCAAGAAACTGTATGACCAGATCGCCGCAGGAAACGTGGCGGCTGTGATCGACAAACAGCTTTTTCGGGACGATGGTAAGGCGAACTGGCAGATGTTCAATCAGAACGTCGGACAGAACTATATTGCAGATCAAGTGCTTTCAGATATGCGGAAGATCGAAGCGATGTTCTGTACAGACGTCGGAATCCCGAACGCCAATACAGACAAAAAGGAACGGTTGATCACGGATGAGGTGAACGCCAATAAGGTGGAAACCCGGTCGAAATGTGACCTCTGGCTGGAAGAATTAAAAGAATCCTGTGAGAAAGTGCGGGAGATGTTTGGCATCAAACTGGATGTAAATTGGCGGTACAAAGGAGGTGTGGAAGATGGCAATGATGAGCCTGTTAGGACTGTATAATTTTGATGAATCGCTTCTGGATGGATTGATTGAAAATCTGCCAAATAAGGACGGAATACCGTCCGGTTATGCGGATTCCTACTACACCAATATCGCCGTTGACCCTCAGACCGTAGTAGAAAATCTTCTAGTCGAATGCTCAGAATTTGAGATTCTTTATGCAGACTTTAACGCATTAAAGCGAATTATCAAAATTTGGTCTGCGAAAGAAAAACTGGTGTGGCAGAAAATGTATAACACGATCTGTTATAAGTACAATCCGATCTGGAACAAGGACGGAAAAAGCACTTGGACGGAACGGCAGACCGGAAGCGGCACAAGAACGGAAACGGAAAAAGGAACAAAAACCACTAACGCCAACGGGACAACTACTGATGAATTTACATCAACCAGCGATACGAAAAATAAGACAACCGGAACGGGCACAAACACCCACACGGGGGAGGATGAAACAACCGGAAAAGTCAGTGCCTATGACAGTACGGATTTTCAGAACCGGGAGAAAACAAACAGCACGGCAAGCGAGAACAACAGCACAGAAAGCACAGAAGATTTCACAGGAAGCGGAAAAGTAACAAACAAGGGAACAAAAACGGTTGCAAACACAGGCGGTGAAACAAATGATGTTTCACGCGAAACGTCTGATAGTAATACGGGTGAAACGACTCATGAACAGGTGGAAACCGGAAACATCGGCGTGACCATGACACAACAGATGATTACCGCCGAACGTGAAATTGCTGTATTTAATATCATTGACTTTATCATCAATGATTTTAAAGAACGTTTCTGTTTACGTATTTATTAAAGGAGGATTTGAAATGGGATTATACGATCAGTTTCCGTATACAAATTTTCATGAACTGAACCTTGACTGGCTGATTGGTGAAATGAAAAAATTGAGAGAAGATTTTAATAATCTTCCAGACGAGATCATTGAAAAACTGCTTGCCAACTTTAAAATTACGAATTTTGTTAACGTCAAACTCCTGGGTGCAAAAGGCGATGGTGTTACAAACGATACGGTGGTAATCCAGAAGGCATTAGATAAATTTAAGTCTATATTCATCCCTGCGGGAACGTACAAAGTTGACACTATTTATATCAGTAATGATTGTACAATCATTGGAGAAAACAGCGATTCTACTATTTTAGACGGGTTGGTAAAAACAGCTGGCTATGAAGATCTTGTTAACAGTAATATTCCGGGCGGTGTCCATGATGCAATCCTGTGCAATCTGTCAATTATCCATGGCGGTCTGCGGATGTACGGTTACCGAAATTTGCTGTCACATGTATATATTCATAACTGTGAACAGGGCTTGATTTCGGAATGGGCTACGTATCTCGGCGGCGTGGCTGAAACGGATGAAGGCAACGTCGGATTCATGGAAACAATCGTTGAAAAGTGCCGCTTTTACAATAATGCAAACGGCGTCATCTGGAAAGGCCCGCATGACAGTATTTTTCATGATTGCTGGTTTTATCTCAACGCTGACGCTTTATCACTTGAAAAGAGTGAAAAATACACCGCAACTGCAACTATCATTAACAATTCGCATTTCTATGCGAACAGTGGCACAGCTTGTGTTGATAATGCAGGATGTTATCTGTTTAATACACAGATTGAAAGCACAGGTTTCAACAATCCAATTCGTTCCGATGTCTGCGCTTTAAATCTCGCTTTTGGCAGCAGTAGAGTTGTAAATTGTTTCATCTTTTCCAATATGAGCGGTGTGGCGCTGAGAATGGTCTCATCTGATAACTACGTCAAAGACTGCTTTCTGTTCAACAATGCGACCGCTCTGGAATGTAGAGGCCAGAGAAATTATTTCTCAGTCCTTCTCAAAAACAATAGTAATACACACGCTGATCTTGCACTTGACAAAACATGCAACGTTGACATCAAAGGTCAGTTATCACAGTTCTCACAGCCTGCTATCCGGTTGATTAATAAAACAATACCGAGCAGCGCTGATGCGGAACATGCGGTTGTAAATGATACCGGATCAACCGTGATCGTTTATCAGCGAGGGCAGGGCGCAACCTTTGTAAAACATGGAGATCAGCTTTTATCAGCACAGGCCGCAAACTGTATTATTCTTGAAAACGGCGATTCTATTTACTACAATGATACGGTTCCTGCGGACTGGACGTGGATGCCGGTTAACTTATAATGAAAGAGGGCTAATAGCCCTCTTTTCTTATATCAGACAGATGATTTTGTCCCCGTTCTTACAATGAAAGATTTTGAAAAAATCTACTTCCATTTTCATGTAAGTCGGGTTCTGTTCAAAGCACCCCTCGACCGTGTTGGAATACACCTCGCCATGTTCATCAGTGATGATGACCAGTGAACGGTTCTTTAAGTTGCCACAAGCTAGTAACACGTCCCGTAATGTCATATAGATTCACTCCTTTCCCTCAAGTACTACTGTTATGATTCTACCATGGACACCGAAATTATACACCTCATAATCTCCATATTTTTCTAATCCGGCTAGTGTTGGCAATATTTCAACATTGCCGTTAATTATAACCTTAAAAAATTTTCTAGCAGTGCAGTTAGTACACATTTCAAACAGCTTTCGTAATGTCATATATTTTTCTCCTTCTACTCAAGTTTTATAATTATTATGTCATCTCTAACGGTGAACCACCTAACAAGACTATCAGCGATATCTTCGAAAACATCATCCAAGATGCCAACATATGGTTCTTCTCCAGATTTTATTATTCTCACATGTGCAAATGGACTAAGATTATTGCACACCCGACATAATTCTTTAAATTTCATAATTCCATCCTTTCTATGTTTCACATGAAACATTAAACCTGTTATCTTGTTTCTGAGACAATTATAGCACTTTACTTGTAATTTGTCATGTTGCCACTCCTTTCTATGCAAGATGCAGTACCTGGTATTCTTCGACGAACGAATCATAATCGAGTCTGTATGACTCAATCTTTGTATCAGGTTTCAGAGTTGATTCCTCAAGCCAACCCTCGCAAATATAACTGCCCCCCTGATATAATTCACAATAAATATATTCTCCTAGATTTACTAATTCTAAAACTTCCTTAAGTGTATACATATGTTTCCCTCCTTCTATCTTCCATATACAATGCTTCCGTCAGGAAGCGCATATTCATTCCACCATGTAGGCTCATCATTCGGTTCGCCGGTATCGATGATGGCAACCTCGTAGCCGGTAGCATGACGCAGAATGTTGTTTCCGTTGTAACTAAACATCTTGTCACACGGAATCCTATCTATTTCCCTTCGTACTATAATTTTCATTATTCATTTCTCCTTTCTTTAAAACCTGTTATCTTGTTTCTAAAAAGATTATAGCACTTTACTTATAACTTGTCAACAACTATTTTATATTAACTAAAACTTGTACTGTTAACAAATTTAATGAGTGAACAATGTTCATGTTCATTAACAATTTTTGTGAGTAGACCCAGTG
>ENA-OPXG01001113-OPXG01001113.1-human-gut-metagenome-genome-assembly--contig:-NODE-1113-length-13722-cov-2.888344_pt1 | contig 13722 bp, 12 predicted proteins | sample MGYA00241519_ERZ502030 | MGnify/ENA primary metagenome ERZ502030 (study PRJEB25962, sample SAMEA2041937) | human gut metagenome | biome: human gut; feature: human-associated habitat; material: faeces...
CTCCAGCTATCTGGTTCAAATGTCTTTGCACCGACTCGGATAATTCGAAATGATAAAATGCATCAAATTCATCTATAAACACAAAAGATGCCTTTTCCATACGAATATACCAATAATAGAACAATGCCAGTGATCTGGTTCCGGTAGAGGCGATCTTAAAGAAATCAGCATCTGTATTATCAAAATGACAGTAGATTGCTTTTTTGCCGTCCACTTCGCATCCGTATAATTCATAGTCAATGTCATTTTCTTTCAGGAACCTCTGGAAATCCAGCACTTTTCCACTATTTACAATACCTTCCGCTACACCTTCGTTACCATTTGTAAAGCCTTCATATCCCCGGCTGTCTAACGAATAAAACAAAAGCATACGTTCCACAAAATCAATAAACTTTTTAAATACCCGATTTTGCTCATTATCCGTAAGAATAGAGTTGTTGTTCACATACCTTACACGGGAAATCGGACTCTCGCTCTTGATCGATACATTCAAAGTGCCGGAACCATCCAGCAAGGTGAACCCATCCCTGGTAAGAAAATCAAAAAAGATAACTTCCTTTCCATCAATAGATAAACTCTCACTCTTCAAAGTATTTACATCATTTTTGCTGTATCGGTAAACCACTTCATGACCATCAAACATAAAGGTGTATTCAAATTCAGCAAAGGATTTTCTTCCACTCATGTTCAGGTAAAAATCGTAGCTGGAAAGCAATTTCTGTTTATCTGTCAAATGGGTAATGATATCAAAAATAGCCAATCCAAGGTTTGATTTACCGCTGCTGTTAATGCCATAAATAATTCCTTTTGTCACACAACCGTTTTTTATAATTTCAGAATTAAAGTTATAATTGCTGGGTGATCCTATATCAAATGTGATTTTATCCTGAAACCCTTTAAAGTTTTCTACGCTGAATTTTTTTAACATAACAATCATTCAACTTATGCCGTATTTTTTTTACGGAACCAAGCTGAATCCACTCCTTTTCTCCGGAAACAAAAAAACGACACCAAATATCGTTGGATGGCCACCAGACAAAAGCCATACCGATATTTAATGTCGTTGTTTTTATTCACTTTCCTTCGAAAAAAAGCGTGTCCGAAATCGTCCGCCGCCCCGTTTCGCCAAAATCGTCCTCTGTCTTTTCGAAATCATAGATCAGAAGCTCCGGCTGATTCCGGGTACATTCTTTTAAAATCTGACCAGATTTTCCAAAAACTGCGGTCGGTGCAGTCTGGTAAGGATGAATCGAATCAACGGAAACAATCGTCGACACATTTTCTACCGCGCGGGTCTGCAGATGCCCTTTAATCAAATCGTATCTGCCTGTGTCATCCACATCCGACACATCGTAAAACAGAACGACATTCAAGTCCGTTTTCCTCGCATACAGCTCCCTGAAATACTCCGGGAATCGCACTTCAAAACAAATCCTGACTCCGACTGAAATACCTGCTATTTCAAAAATGCCATCGCCGCTTCCCTGGGCAAAATGCTCTCTATCCCACCCCCACAAAGCCCGCTTATCATAGAACCAAACAGGCTGATTTGACTGAAATAAAATCGCCCGGTTGTAAATCTGATCTGCCCGGTAAATCGTCCCCACAAGAAGCGCAATCCCGGTTTCATCCGACAGTTCCTGGAGCTTTTTACAGCAATCCTCCACAAGATCAAAACGAACCTCAGACGAACTTTTGATATCTCTCGGCGGGTAGCCTGTCAACGCGCATTCCGGAAAAACAAGGAGCTGGACAGCATTCTTCTTTGCTAGCAAAATTGCATTTTTTTTTTTTTAAATTCTCCACCATATCGCCGGTTACGGCAAACTGATATGCTGCAATTCTCATTTTTCATTATCCCCGGTAAGTGTCTGTACTTTCTTGTAAGACCAATTGACATATACCGCTCATGTATTCTGGTTTTCTTCGTTTTTAACTTGTTTTATTTCTTTTTCCCGTCTTTTTTCTTTTTCTTTCGCTCCTGAATTCGACTGCTGAGAAAATCTGACTTTTCTCCGGAGTCTGTATCTGTTTCCTCTAAAGCGATCGTCGGCAGAGAATCGATTTCATCCTTCTTCATACGGGGCAGCTCGTATTTGTGTTCAAATTCTGCCACCTCTGCGCGGAACTCCGGATTGTCCGTATCACGGACCATTTCCAGATAACCATGGGTATCGAAGCCGTCTTCATTGACCTGCAGCAGGCATACTGCGATATTGGAGCAGTGGTCTGCAACACGTTCGTAGCAGGTCGTAATATCCGACAGCGTAAGTCCAAGCTCTATGGTACATTTTCCCTTCCGTAATCTGCGGATATGGCGTCTCTTGATCTCCATATTCAGTCCGTCGATCACCTCTTCCAGAGGCTCTACAGACTTTGCAAGCTTCAGATCATCGTTCTTAAATACCGTTACCGCACGGTTCATGATATCCTGAACCGCCGCCGTAAATACCTTCAGCTCTTCTTCTGCTTTGGCAGAAAAATGCAGATCCTTTTCCGCCATTTCCTGTGCATATCCTACGAGGTTGATCGCATGGTCACAGATCCGCTCAAAATCACCGATACAATGCAGCAGCGTGGACAGTGTATGGCTGTCTCTCGTAGAAAGATTCCGGCTGCTTAGTTTTACCAGATAAGTACCCAGCTGATCTTCGTAGGAATCCACAAGATTTTCCAGATTTTCCACCCGCTTTGCCTGTTCTGGATGGAACTCTGTCACAAGACCCATTCCAAGCAACAGGGCTTCCCGGGCATACTCTGCCATATCGCCTGCGGCTGTTTTACACTGCTCCAGTGCAAAATGCGGAGATGCCAGGAAACGCTCGTCCAGGATCTGAATGCTCTTTTCTACCGGAACATCCTCGAGCTCGTCCGGAGTAACCGGAATCGTCTTCATCGCAAGCTTTACCAGTACTTCGGATATCGGCAGCATGATAATCACCGCCGACAGGTTAAAGATACTGTGGATCATGGCAATGATGAAAGGGTTTGCAAGCTCTGTCATAAACGGAAAATGCACAATCGCATCGATCAGATAAAACAGCACCATGAAAAAGCTTGTCTTTAAAATACAGAAATATAAATGCATCAGCGCTGCACGCTTCGCATTTTTACTTGCGCCCATAGAGGAAAGGATCGCAGTGATCGCCGTACCGATGTTTTCACCCATCAGAATCGGGATCGCAGAACCGATGGTAAGTGTTCCACTCATGGAAAGTGCCTGCAGGATACCGATGGATGCAGAAGAGCTCTGAATAACCGCAGTCAGCACCAGACCGGCAAGCATACCAAGGATCGGATTGGAGAACATCGTCAGAATGCCGGTAAATTTCTCATTGCCCGCCAGCGGCTCTACTGCAGAGGACATAGTTTCCATACCAAACATCAGAACTGCAAAGCCGATCAAAATCGTACCGATATCTTTTTTCTTATCATTTTTAGCGGTCATCAGCATGATCACGCCAATGATACCGACGATTGGTGAGAAGTTCGCCGGCTTTAACAGCTGTACAAACACATTGCTGCTTTCGATACCAGTCAAGCTCAGCATCCAGGAAGTAACTGTCGTTCCGACGTTCGCTCCCAAAATAACGCCTGCAGCCTGCGTCAGCTTCATAATACCGGAGTTTACGAGTCCGACTACCATTACCGTCGTTGCTGACGATGACTGAATTACTGCCGTGACAACACAGCCCAGCAGCGCGCCCTTCCATTTGTTGGAAGTCAGCGATTCCAGAATTTCTTCCAGACGTCCGCCCGACGTTCTTTTCAGACCATCTCCCAGAACCTGCATACCGTATAAAAACAGAGCAAGTCCCCCGACCATCGCCAATATTCCGAATATATCCATTTCATCCTCCATGTTGCGGTCCTGCCGCTCATTTTTCAAAGATATTACTTTGATTTTACATGATTGCGCCTTTTTACGCAACCTTTCGGGTGAAATCCAGCGCATTTCTCCTGCCGGATATCGTCCTTTTCCTTTCCTGCCGCAGTGGGATCCTCCCAAAGCGTTTTTATTGTATGAAATCGAAGCTTCCTTTACGACAAAAAATCCCGGTACGTTTTCACGCACCGGGATTTTTATCAGGTGAGATTTTGACGGAATGCTCAGATTTGTATACCGAAAAGATCAGCCTTCAATTGCGATCCGGTTGTCTTTCTTTTCTACCTTCTTTGCTTCCTTCTTCAAAATGTGAAGCTGCAGGATACCGTTTTCAAACTTCGCGGAAACATCCTCGGGTTCAACGGCTTCGCCGACATAAAATGTTCTGGAGCAGCTGCCTGCGTAACGCTCCTGACGAATGTACTTGCCGGTCTTCTTATCGGTTTCGTCTTTATCAAGGCCTTTGACAGCGCTGATATTCAGATAACCATTTTCGACGGTGATCGTAACCTCGTCTTTCTTGAAGCCAGGCAGATCAATATCTACCTCGTAAGCATCCTCGGTTTCCCGAACATCTGTCTTCATGAGGTTCTTTGCATGTTTGCCATACAGAGGATTCTTCTTACCGAAGAACTCACTCTCATCCGGCCAGCTCATCCAGTTATCCATATTCTCAAATAAATCTTCATCCCAAATTCTAGGCAGTAACATAAGTCATTCCTCCATTCCTTCTATCATGCCTTCTGTGAATCCTTTTCAGAAGTGGTTGTCATTTTATCTGGTTCAAAGAAAAGCTTTCTGAGAACTCCGATTCCGTTTTCGGCATCTTCTGTTCTTTTTGTTCCCTTTCCTTTGTTCTAAATGTAATATAACACCCATTATTAGCAGTGTCAATAGGTGAGTGCTAATTTTTTTGTGAAGAATTTGTGAACGCTGCGAGCTCTGTAAAATGACAAAAACAGTATCCAAAAGCTTTGGCTCTCCTTCTTATTTTAGCTTGTACGAAATCTTGACACGGAACACAATGTGAGGGAAAATACTATGAAAACAGCCGCCATGACTGACATCAACAGAGGTCTTGCAAAACACCTCTGAAAAAAAGGGCATGTTAGATGAAACAAAAAACACTTATTCCGCTTATCGTTTTCTTACTGGGTATATGCCTTGTTGGTATAATCCTATACAAAGTAGACTCTCATGAAACAGCACAGAACCATACAACAGCATTATTAAATGCAACAACCTATGGGGAACGCATAAAAAATGAGATTACAGAAGGGATAGACGTTACGGATGTTCTGAAACAGATTTTGATCAGTGAATCTGGAGAATTTAACCAGTTTGACATGATTGCAGAAAATCTTATGTCTGATTCTATTGAAAGCGTGCAGCTTGCTCCGAATGGTGTTGTGACAGATATTTATCCGTCCACCGGAAATGAAGCAGGCAAAATTGATCTGCTCCATGATAAAGATCGTGGAAAGATTTCCTGTTATGCAAGGGACAACCATACAATCATTACCCAGGGACCATTCAAATTGAAACAGGGCGGCTCTGGAATTGCTGTCCGCAATCCCATTTTCCTGAAGGATGAAAACGGGTTGGAATATTTCTGGGGCTTTACCATTGTTGTCCTGCGTGTACCCGACATTTTCTCAGACGCGGTCAGTGCACTTTCCAGCTTTGGATATGAATACAGAATTTCAAAGACAGATGCTCCCTGGAGTGATACCTATAACATTATTTCTCAATCAAATGATTCGTTGATAAATCCGGTTTCTTATACTTTTACGATAGGGGAAGAGGAATGGATGTTTGAAGTCGCTCCTCAAGGTGGATGGCGAAACAATTTATTAATAACAAAAACCAGTGTGATATTAATTGCTAACGTTATACTTCTGTCCGTTCTTACCTGTGTATGGCTGACTTCGAAAGAAAATAAAAACAGATTCCAGATACTGGCACACACGGATTCCCTTACCAATATTTACAATCGCTATGGATTTGATGAATTGGCAGCGAAAATGATAGCTAAAAATCCGAAAACTCATTTTGTGGCTGCACTTTTTGATATTGATGACTTTAAGTTTATCAATGATATCTATGGACACGGTTATGGTGACAAGGCATTGAAATGTCTTGCAGACAGCATGAAAGCTTTTTTTCCATCTGATGCCATATTAGGAAGAAACGGTGGAGACGAATTTTGTGTTCTTCTCCCTAACTATACCTTTGAAGAAGCAGAAGCGCAATTGCAGCAATTCACCAGCCTTCCCAAAACATTCTCATGCAGAGGAAGGGAGCAGCAATTTTATATTTCTCTTGGATATGCGGAATATCCGACCTTTGCATCCAGTCTTTCACAGCTCATGCGCTGTGCAGATGCAGCTCTCTATGAAATAAAGCTTCACGGGAAAAATGGATGTATGTCTTACAAGCAGGAACTTCAATCCGTTGTTCGCAAACAGCTGGGCTTTGCACTTAGAGATATCTCCGAACACCTTCCGGGTGCATTTATCATATACAGAGCAGACAAGGAAGATGACGAACTTTTTTATGCAAACCATGAATTTCTTTCTATGACCGGATATCAAAGTATGGATGAATTCTTCAGGCTCACCAATAAGAGTTTTCACAACCTGATTCGTGAAGATGAGCAGCAGCAGATAGAAGCAAGCATTTGGAAACAAATCGACAGCGGAAATGAAAATGACTATATTCATTTTCATCTTCGAAAGGCGGACGGATCTTATCTTTCTGTACTGGATCATGGGAGAATTGTAGAAAGCCCACAATATGGAAAAGTATTCTATGTATTATTTATGGACTGGGAAGATATGCATATTCATTACAGCGACAAATTTTCCGGATAAGTTTTCCGATTGGCATGCTCCAGCTCAAGCAGTGCCATCTTTTTGTCAAGTCCGCCTGCATACCCTGTCAGGTTCCCCTTTGTCCCCACAACCCGATGGCACGGAATGATGATTGAAATCCCGTTATGTCCCACCGCACCGCCTACCGCCTGCGCAGACATATGAGGCCGGTTCTGCAGCTTTTCCATCTGTCTTGCGATTTCTCCGTAGGTCATCGTCTGACCATAGGGAATCTGCAGTAAAATCCTCCATACCTCCTGCCGAAACGGCGATCCGATCGGATGCAGCTTCGGTGTAAAGTCCGGTTCTTTTCCCGAAAAATATTCGTCCAGCCATTCCCTTGCCTGTGCAAGTATCGGCGTTTCCTGTGCAACCTGCTCTGCCGGAAGTGTATCTGCAAAATAGCTCTGCCCGAAAAACCACAAACCGGTAAGCCCGATTTCGTCCGCCGCCAGAAAAATATCCCCAAGCCTGGAAGGATATATGCTTGTATAAGCTTTCTGATAAATATCTGTCATGATCACACCCTAAAAATGTTTGGAAAATATCTCATGTAAATACTCCTGCTACCTGTTTGTGATCTTCTCTGCCAGCCTGCGCATTGCACTGCACCGGTCAGACAGATTTTCTTTTGTCACCAGATATGCTACATCGGCTTCCTTTGCTTTTACGACTATGAACTGATTCACATCCGCAGAAAAATGAATCGGATCCATGTAATAATCCAGATTCAAAATAATATCCTCATCAGTCTGAAAATCGTAAATCTGCACATTGTCATACGCAATCAGCGCTTCCATCGCCGCCTGTCTGGCATAGAGATATTCCTCCGTCTGCCCGCTCCGGTACACGCTGTCCCACCAAAGCTCGGAATAGGGCGGCAGGAAAAAATAAAATTCTGTCTCCGGATGCTTTTTTACCATATCTGTCAACAAACCAATATTTTCCTCTACCCGTGCCTGCCACTCAGACGGCTCCTGCATCGGTGCAATCTCTTCCGACTGTTCGTAATGCTTTCTCGCCTCTTCTTCAGAAAAGGTTTTGTACTGCCAGAAATTATAAGACATCCCATCGTCGTACCCGCTGAAATTCATCGCCAGCAGATACGGGATATCCTCAAACAATACATCCTTGTTGAACAGATACTTCACGTCATTGAACGGATTTTTATCATATAAATACAGCGGCATCGAATCGTTGACAAAATTCGTCTCCGGGTCACCGTCCAAGGCAAACAGATCGAGGCTGTAAAACACATTTTTCAGATCGTGCGTCGCAAACGCTTCATCCATATAAAATTTCAGATCTGCGCACGTCCCGGAGCTTTTGATCGCCTTGACCGTCCTACAGGAAAATGCCTCGTCAAACCAGTGATTGTTATAGTTTTCCGCTGTAGAGGATCCTGCCAGCACGCTGTCATAAGAAAAATTCCGTATTGTGCCGATACACTGATATTCCGATTTCGTTACGACTGCTTTCATCCCCGGCAACGGACCGTGAAAATGATAAAACGGGTCAAAAATCACTACCACTGCTGCGATCGCTGCTAAAAGCGCTGCCGTCCAGACCGCAAAACGCCGAATCCATTTGGAATTTACCATATTTTTCTCTCATTCCTCACACTGTCCCGGACAGATCATACTGCCGCCATTTTCCCTTTAAAACGAAAAATAGAGATACTCGCTCACGCCTGTCATTGAGATCATTGACCAGGTAAACAAAACCGCCAGAAGCACCGGATACAGCCTGCCATAGCCTTTCTGCCTCTTCAATGCAACCACGCCGGATACTTTTTCTCCGGAAAGAACCCGGAAACAGATTGCAATCAGCACAACAAAAATTCCGAGCCAGAACCACGAAAGCAGTCCCGGCAGCTTCATCGACAGCGCCTTTGTGATCATGTAACATTCCGTCATGTCGAGCGCCGATGCCATCTGAAACACAAAGCCGTTCCATTTCAGGCTGACAATGCTTTTTAAAACGTCAACCCCCTGCGCAATGCTCTCTGCCCTGAAAAACACGAAGGTCATACAAACATAGGCAAAGGTCGCTGCCTGCCGCATCCATTTTTTCGGTAAATGCGGATGCTCCAGGTTATCCCAGATCATCCCGACTCCATGTAAAAATCCCCACAGCACAAAGGTCCACGCCGCGCCGTGCCAGAGCCCTGAAAGCAGCATAACGATCATCACATTGCACAGCGTCCGCATCTTCCCCCTCCGATTTCCGCCCAGGGGGATGTATACATACCTTGTAAAAAACCGTCCCAGCGTCATGTGCCATCTGCGCCAGAATTCCTTGACCGAAGCAGAGTGAAACGGCGCATCGAAATTTTCTGCGACCTCCAGACCGATCATTTTGCCCAGACCGACCGCCATATCGCAATAGCCGCTGAAATCAAAGTACAGCTCCGTCAGATACCCGACCGCCAGAAGCAGTGCCGAAATGCTGTCCAGCATCGAAACATTGCTGTATCCATAGTTGACCGCCTTTGCCAGCGTATCCGCCAGCAGCACTTTTTTGGCGAGACCGAACACGAAAAACTGGATTCCTTCCGAGAACCGCTCTGCATGAAACCTGCGCCTTTCCGGCTCCTTTAACTGCCCCATAAACTCTGAACGAAGCAGAATCGGTCCCTGCAGCAGCTGCGGAAAATAAACCATAAATGTCAGGTAGTCAAAAAAGCTGTCCCTTGGCGCATCTCCCCGGCACCGGTCAATCAGGTATGCCAGCTGTTGAAACGTGTAAAAACTGATTCCAACCGGCAGCAGGATCTGCAGCATCGGAAAGTCCGTATGAAATACTGTATTCAGATTTTCCAGGAAAAAATTGCTGTACTTAAAATAACCCAACAGCCCCAGATGAAAAACACATCCGACACCAGTCAGCACTTTTTTCCCTTTTTCCGAGAAAATTTTTTCAGGCAGACAGCTCAGAAGCCAGCCTATCAGACAACTGAACAGAAGCAGCCACAGATACTGCAGATTTGCATACGCATAAAACCACAGGGACATCCCGATCAGATATCCCTGTGCCAGTTGAAATTTCTTTTTCCAGTTCAGAAAATACCATCCTGCCAGCAGAAGCGGCAGAAACAGTAACATAAAAATATGGGAATTAAAAAGCATATTCCGTTCCTTTTAAGCTCTGGATTTGATAAACGCCTCAACCTCTTCCACTTCAGGCATTACGCGCAGTGCACCTTTTCTGGTGGTTACGATGGATGCTGCTGCGTTTGCAAAGGTCAGCATCTCAGTCAGCTTCTCCTCATCCAGGTTGTCCAGACCGTATTTCAGGACATAGTGCAGGCAGCAGCCGCCGAAGGTATCGCCGGCACCGGTTGTCTCAATGGTGGAATCCTGCAGGAAAGGCTTCACTTCTACGCGCAGATCCTTGTAGTAAGCGCGGCTTCCGTCTCTTCCCAGAGACAGCATGATCAGCGGGATGTTGTACTGCTCACGCAATTTTGCAATACCTGCATCGAAATCCTCTTCGCCGGTGAACCACTGGATCTCGTTATCGGAAATCTTTAAAACGTCACACTTGGACAGACCATATGCAACCTGTTCTTTTGCATCGTCTAAGGTCTTCCACAGAGGGGGACGCAGGTTCGGGTCGAAGGAAAGGATTGCGCCGCTTTCTTTTGCGATGTCAATCGCTTTCTTGGTCGCTTCACGGACACCATCATGAGTCATGGACAGTGTGCCATAGTGGAAAATCTTCGCATCGCGGATCAGATCCTCATGCAGATCCTCCTTGCGCAGCATCATATCTGCACCGGGATTCCGGTAGAAAGAGAAGTCTCTGTCGCCGTCCGGGAAGGTCTCTACGAATGCCAGAGTTGTTCTTGCATCTTCGTCAATGATCAGGTTGGAAGTGTCGATGCCAACCTCATCCAGAGTTGCTTTTAATTTGTTGCCGAACAGATCCTGTCCGACTTTGCCGATAAATGCGGTCTTACGGCCTGCTTTGTTCAACATTGCCAGCACGTTGCAGGGCGCTCCGCCCGGATTTGCTTCATAAGTCATATTGCCCTGTGCGCTCTTGCCGTTCTCGGTAAAGTCGATCAGCAGCTCACCCAGTGCAACTACGTCAAAATTCTTCATGGAATATTCCCCTTCCTGTCTTTTCTTTCACGTTTTTCCAAACGTTTCTGATATCCTTTATTCTAACAGTTCACCACCAAAAAGAAAACCATAATTTTCTCATTTTCACTATCATTTCTGCGTAAATGTTACTGTTCACCCGCAGTCTGAATAAGACGCTCCACACCAGCCGCCGGGTTTTTTCTGTCCCGGATTCGCCAAATGTGCGCACTTTTCCGATTTGTTTCAGCTTTTGATAGTAGCACCGAAAATTCTCCGTATCTCTGCGCTTATAGCATTTCCTCACAACATCCATAACAGCCAGATACAATCTCCATTTTAACAGCTCCTCCAGCTCTGCATCCTGCAGAACTTTTACAGTCTCTAAGAGCTCCTCCTGCACCCGGATACTGTCCAGATTGTTTTTCGTGATTCCTTCCTTCTCTGTATGGGTCGCGCTGCTGTCCCGCCGTCTCCAATAGTACAGCGGCTTTGCAATAAAGCAGACAGAAGTCTCTCTGCCACAGAAAACCTCCGCCAGCCATTTTTCATCTTCCCCCAGGGTCGTATTTTTTTCAAACAAAAACAGCCCCTCTGCAGATTTCAGCACCTCCCGTTTAAAAACCTTGTTCCACACCACAGGTGCGTAGTTATTTTCTCTCAAAAAAACCTTAAACGCCTCCGTGCCGCAACAGGTCTCCACCCTGCTTCTACTGCTGCCAGCTGCCTTTTGCACTCCTGTCCTGCTGCCTGCCATCCCCTGCTCTGTACCAGCCCCCGTAAAGGCTTCATAGCTGCAGCAGGCGCTGTCCGTTCCATTTTGCTCCATAGCGCCGATCAGCTCTGTATAGATTGTCCTTCCCACAAGATCGTCTGAGTCCGCATAGGTGATATATTCCCCACGAGCTTCCTGCAGTCCGGTGTTTCTTGCCGCACTCACTCCGCCATTCTTTTTGTGGATGACCTTGATCCTTTTATCCTTTAATGCACAGGCATCGCAGATTTCACCGGACTTATCCACAGAACCGTCATCTATCAACAGTATATGAATCTACGATCGAACAGCTGCAGGAACAGGTCGCTTTTTTAAAGAAGTCCTCCGAGAACGGTTCCGACCAGCTTCGCGCACTCCGGGAAGAAACGATACAGATCACACGCCGTCAGAAGCGCGAAGCGGAGGATTTGATCCGCACCCTGCAAAGCCAGGTCATGGAAACCCTCAAGCAATTTCCGGCACAGGATTCGACGCTTCAGCATCAGGTACGGGAGCAGGAGGGGCGTTTAATGGCCCAGGCAACACAGATCAAACAACAAAGCGCTCAGCTCGAGGCTCAGTCTGCGCAGATCAAACAGCAGCGCACTCAGCTCGAAGCTCAGTCTGCACAGATCGAAACCCTGCAGTCTGACCTTGCGAAAAAAGAGAAGGATCTGACCTCCCTTCGCAAGCAGCTGGTTCAATCAGGAAACGTCCTGCAGCAGGTACAGCAAAGCCTTGAAAGAGTTCAGCTGTCCGCAGTGCTTCCCCCTTCGACCACGCCTTTCCCGACTCTGGAAGCGCCAAAAGCTGATAAGCCTCAGACAGACGATTCCCTTCCGGAGCTGGGAAACCGGCTGGATAAGCTGTTCTCCGATACCTTAAGCAATCTGAACAACTGTGAAAAGACCGCTCAGAATACTATTTTCCATCTCGTAAAATCCATCAGCTGATTTAGGGCTGCTTTTTCCTCGGATTGATTTTATACCACAGACACTGCAGACGATGATACAGTCTGTTTCCTAAAAGCCTTCTTAACCGAAGGCTTTTTTGTTCCTTTTCGTTCAGCCAGCTTCCGTCATAGTGATGAATGGAAACCGTATGCTCTGTGATCTCTTTTTTTCGATGAAAATAGCTGACAGGAGCAAGGTATTGTGTCGGGAGAAAAACGATTCCGTCAATTTCCTGTTTTGTATTGTCAAGGCGCAGACCGAAGGTGCGCAGCGTCCGCGTATTGCGTCCAGGACAAGACTCTGTATCAAGTCTTCCATCCTCTTTGATAAAAGGAATATCCTCATAGTCCTTTAAAAGTGCACCGACGATCGGATGCCCTGCACGTGCACCAAAGCCAAGGCCCGTTGCAATCCACATCTGACCATCTATCTCTTTTTCAAAGCCCATATAACCATCCAGCTCTGTAAGCTCATCCAGCGGTTTGATCAGCTCCACATCCACGTCCATATAAATTCCGCCCTGTTCATACACGATCTTTAACCGCGCATAATCACTGACAAATGCCCATTTTTTTTGCTCATAGGCCTCCCGTGCATATCGGTTTTCCGTCAGATCGAAATTATTCTCGTTCCATTCGATGATCTCATATTCAGGACAGTATTTTTTCCAGCTCTCAATACATTTCTTTGCCGACTCCGTCAGTGGATTTCTTCCAAACCAGCAATAATGAATTTTCTTAGGAATACTCATTTACAAATCTCCTCATAAAAATGTTCCAGGCGATCAATTGACGCTTTCAGGGAAAACGATTCCCGGATGAGCCGCGCTCCTTTTTCTGAAAATTTCCTGCGCAGTCTGTCCTCCGATACCAGCTTTGATAGAGTACAATGATGTTTGCAAAAGTGAAAAGGAAATAGACAAGCCACTAGGGGCTCCTGTAAAATGAAAGTTGTCGAGACAATCATACTGCAAAGGAGAGACCCTAATGGCTCACAAAAAGAATAACACAAATCTCACAGAATTACTACTGCAATGTATTACTCAGCCGGATCCCATGCTGAGCATGCTGGAATGGCTGTGCACACGGCTCATGGAGACCGAGGTGGATCAGCAGCTGGGGGCAGAGAAAAGTCAGCGCTCGGACGGAAGGAGCGGCTATCGCAGCGGCTA
>ENA-OPXG01001125-OPXG01001125.1-human-gut-metagenome-genome-assembly--contig:-NODE-1125-length-13579-cov-2.155723_pt1 | contig 13579 bp, 14 predicted proteins | sample MGYA00241519_ERZ502030 | MGnify/ENA primary metagenome ERZ502030 (study PRJEB25962, sample SAMEA2041937) | human gut metagenome | biome: human gut; feature: human-associated habitat; material: faeces...
GTGTCTGTCGGGGGGGCTGCCGCTGAGCTGGGTCGGCAGCCAGCGTGAGAGCTTCCGGCAGTATCTGATGCAGAACGAAACGATACGTTTCCGCTTCAATGGGAATCTGTTTCAGCTTCGCATCGTGGGCTGCAAGGTGTATCCGCAGGGCTATGCGGCCATTGTTCAGCAGCTGGCAGACTTCGAGGGAGAGCATCTGTTGGCTGACATCGGCAACGGCACAATGAATCTGCTCTACTTGACGGATTCTCAGCCGCAGGAAAGCCGCTGTTGGACGGAGAAAATCGGTGTGAACCAGTGCATGATCCGCGCTAAAGAAGCGGTGCTCCGTCGTTTCGGCAGCAAAATCAGTGACAGCACGGTGGAGCAGGTTCTGCGCACCGGCACAGCGAAAATCGATGTCGATTACCTCGCCTGTATTCGCGAGGTCGCAGCCAGCTATGCAGCCGAACTGTTTGCAGCCTTGCGCAGTTACGAGTACGACCCTGCCACCACGCACTTGACCATCGTGGGCGGCGGTGGGCAGTTGGTCAAGCACTTCGGCAGCTATGACCCGGAGCAAGTCACCATTGTGGATGACATCTGCGCCGCTGCCAAGGGGTATGAGTACATGGCCTACCGCCAGATGCTCCGAGGGTGAAACCGTGTCGGAGATACGGACGACCAACTTGCGGTTCAACCTTGGCAAAGAGCCGCAGCGGAAAGCGTGGCAATATTTGCAGACGATGGACAAATCGTTGTTCAAGTCGTACAGCCAAGCGGTTGCCACGGCAGTGGTGGACTACTTTGACCGCTACTACCAGACGCAGGATGACCCTTATCTGGAGACGCGAGCGCGCGAGGAACAGTTCGTGCAGCAAATCGTGGATGCAGTGCGGGATGCTTTGCGGGAGACGATGCCGGTCTTTCTGGCAGGGTGCATGACCGGTATGGCGCAGAACCCCGCCGCTGTTTCTCCCCAGTTTATAAAAGAGCCTGTGAAGGACAGCATCAACCGGGATTTTGTGGGTGGCTGATATGCCTGTGCGGACTTTACAGGAATGTCTGGACGAGTTTGTGGCAGAGCGCCCGCTCCAGCCGGATGAATACCCCGATATTGTCAGCGGGTTGGCCTACTGCAAACGCTGCCACTCCCCGCGCAGAACACGGCAGGTGCTGTTCGGGAAAGAGAGAATCCTCCCGATAGGGCGCAGATGCCGGATGGAAGATGCTGCTTTTGTTCAGAGCAGCGGCACAAACGGCAATAAGCAGCGGCAGAATTTCAGCCCCAAAACGCAGACACCCAAGAACGTCTGATTTTCACACCAAAAGGAAGAAAGCATGACCGAAGATGAGAAAAAGTTGATACAGGCACGGCACAGGCTGGAAGCTGTGCAGGCCCGCAACCGCGTACAGGAGCGCAAGGCGCGAACCCGCCGACTTATCCAAGAGGGCTCGATACTGGAAAGCGTATGGCCGGAGGTACGCGACATCCCGATGGCTGACTTGCCCCGCAAGCTGCACGACAAACTGAGCAATGGCCCGTGAGGGGCAGCTCTCCCTCACCGAAGTGCGCACTTACTCACCACCGGCAAGCCGGCGGTGGTATGTGCGCCCTCTGCGGAGGGGAGAGACTGTTGAGGAAGTGATGCCGCATAGCTATCTATCATTTTGAGTCAAAAATCATCAGCCGTGGGGCGGGGCGCTCTGCTATTGCAGCCGCAGCCTACCAGAGCGGCGAAAAGCTGTACAACGATTATGACGGCCTTACCCACGACTACACCAAGAAAGGCGGTGTCCTCTATACCGAAATTCTACTGCCGCCCCAAGCCCCGACAGCATGGAAAGACCGCCAGACCTTGTGGGCAGCGGTGGAGTCTGCCGAGAAAACCAAGGACAGCCGCCTTGCTCGCCAGTTGATCGTTGCCCTGCCCGTTGAACTTGGGCGGGATGATTGGCTGCTGCTTCTGCGCGGTTTCATCCAGACGGAATGTGTGGACAAGGGTATGTGCGCAGACTTTGCCATCCATGACCCGGATGGGCATAACCCTCATGCGCACATTATGGTGACGATGCGTCCATTGGATGCCCACGGAAAATGGCAGAGCAAAACGCAAAAAGAATACCTGTGCCGCAAAGCCGATGAGGAACGCGGCTTTACAGCACAGGAGTTTTTGCAGGCAAAAGAGAACGGCTGGGAAAAGCAATATAAGTACAAGAACACAGCGGGCGTATCGGCGTGGCTGACGCCCACACAGGCCGCCCGCGAACCGGGGTGGAAACGCTGCTCGAAGCAGCCGAAAGCGGCGAAATTCGGGCGGCAAAACCCGCTGTGTGCGCGTTGGAACAGCCCGGAGCAACTGCTGGATTGGCGAGAAGCATGGGCAGATGCCGTGAACCGCACACTGGAAGAAAAACAGCAATCCGTCCGTGTAACCCATCTAAGCCATGCGGCGCTGGGGCTGGATGAGCAGCCCACAGTGCATGAGGGCAGCCAAGCCCGAAACCTTGAATTGCAGGGCATCAAGGCAGACCGCTGTGAACTGAACCGCCAAATCCGCGCGGACAACAAGCTGCTGCGCGAACTGAAAGCCCAGCTTGCCAAGCTGTCCAAGGTCGTTGAAAACACTGTAGAGCATATTGCGGAAACGCTGGAACGGCTGCGCAGCAGTTTGATAATGCTGCAATACCGTCTGTTGGTGAACCGCAAACGGGCTGACACATGGAAACGACAGGTCAACTATTACCGCCCGATTCTGCAAGATTATCATGCGGTAACGCAACAGCTTACTGACAAGAAATCCGAGCAGGAGAATCTGCAAGTGAACCGTAATGTTCTGTCTCCGCTGCAAATTAACCAGCGCCGCCAGTTTGCCGAGCAAATCGCCGCGCTGACCGAGGAAATCGAAGAACTCCGCAGCCGTCAGGCAATGATTTTGCATAACCTCGACTGCAAGAACAATGGCGAAGCCAAGCGCTTTGGCAGTTATCTGGACAAGCTGGAAGAAATGCAGGAGAAACTGGCCACACAAAGGGAAATCCTTACACAGCAGCTTTCTATCGGCACAAAACAGTACCTTGAAATTGAGAATGCGATCCACGCGGAAGATGCGGCTGCTGTTTACCAACAGTGTACTGCTGTACGACCAATCATCGCGGTTGAACGAGAACAGGCATTGCTCCACGAAAGCCGTGTCGATGATGCAGCCATACAGCTCGCTGAACAGCTTGTAGATGCCAAAAACAAGTACAGTTACAATAAAGCTAATCAGAGAAGCACCGTCCGTAGTCGCACAGATAGAGCAAGATAACAGAATAGCGGCAGCTTCCTACCACGAAAGCTGCCGCTGTCATTATTCTGCTGGTTCTTGTAAAATCAGTTCCGCATCCAAGTCCAATGGTTCAGTACGGACAAGGTCTATCAGATCATGCTGCTGACCGATGTTTGTCACATCAATTTTGTTTACGCAATCACCTATCCAAGGCAATGCCTGCGTTAAATCATCCATTAAATCGTAGATGTCTGCCGTTGCCAATTTGGTAAGCGAAATGTACCCGGAGCCCTGCCGATGCTCAAAGCCGTGCTTCTCAAAGAAGCGCCGCAAGTCGTAATAAGCATTGCGGTAGTTTGCTCCCGGATAGTTTGCTTGCAGTTTATGCGTATCCAAATCGAAATTGATTGCTTTCAGATAGCGCCGCTCCACATCAACCACCCACCTGCTGTTTACCACGGTAGTGTAGCAGCAAATCTTCCTCGCTGCAATCGTTCAGATTATCGGAATCCTCGCTGTCATACAAGCGCCAGACAGACACATTCTCCATAAACCACGGCTGCTTTTTCAGTGTGTTGACCACCTTGCCAAAGCGTCCGTAATCGCGGGCATTGCCGCTGTCACGGTAGAGTAAAGCACCGGAGGCATCTTCCACTTTGCGCAGCTGCATCTGAGCAAATGCAGACTCAATGGTGCGGTTGATGGCAGACATCGTGTAGCGCTGTTCTGCCTGAATCTTATCCGTGTTCATTTCGATTTTCATCATCAGCATTGTGAAAGCCCTCCTTTAGCATTTATATAGTAACCCAAACAAAATAAAAATGCAAGAATTATTGAGATGGACACCTGCTGTCCATTCTGCTTGTTATGATTAAAGTACAAACCAACCACATAACAAACACGGAGGTAAAAAACATGGATAAGCAGAACAATTCTAACCTTGATGCCCTTCTCAACAATTTGATTGAAAACTTTGGCGAGGACGATCCCGTTACCCAAAAGGTGGAAAGCCTTATGGAAGAAAATGTCAACCTGCTACTGGTTGGTGCTACCGGCAGCGGCAAAAGTTCCACCATCAACGCAATGTTCAATATGCAGGTTGCCAAGGTCGGCGTTGGCGTTGACCCGGAGACCGCCTGCATTGAAAAGTACGAATTGGGCGGCCTGACCATCTGGGATACGCCGGGCTTGGGCGACGGTGTGGAGCGCGACATCGAAATTGCTACAGCCATCAAAGCTAAACTGGCGGAAACTGATGAGGACAACCGCCAGATTATCGACATGGTGCTGATTGTGTTAGACGCATCCACAAAAGACCTTGCGGCTGTCTATACGCTCGCCAACGAGGTTCTACTCCCCGGCTTGGGCGACGAGGCTGAGCAGCGTATCTTGATTGGTTTGAATCAGTCCGACATGGCCATGAAGGGCCGCCACTGGAACGATGCCAGCAACGAGCCGGACGAGGTCTTGAAAGATTTTCTCAACCGCAAGGCCGAATCCGTCCGCCAGCGTATACAGGAAAATACTGGTCTTAATTTGAAGGTCGTATGCTACTGCGCAGGCTACACTGAGGAAGACGACCAGCGCAGCCCCTACAACTTAATGAAGCTTCTGCATTTTATTCTGCGTCACACGCCTACAGAAAAACGGCTTGTGCTGGTAGAAAATCTGAACGAGGATTCCGAAAACTGGGCGCACAACGACGATGACGATGACCACCGCACAACGGTCCTTGACGATATTCTCTTTAGTATCGGCGTAGGCCTTGATGCCGGAATTGAAACAGGCGGTGAGATTGGCGATTTTCTGTTGGGGCTTCCCGGCAAGGTGGTAGGCGGTGCTGTCGGCTCTGTGGTCGGGGCAGTCGGTGGCGCGGTCTCTCAAATTCTTTTTAACATTTTCGGATAATCTCTTGCAGGCTCCGTTCCGAAAGGCGCGGAGCCTTTTTACTTTAGGGAAAAAGGATGTGCATAAATGCCAACATTTAATACAGATGCTTTTATAATTGCATATTTCGCTATGATTGCAGTGGTTATCGTCCTCAAATTTCTTCATTGCCGCGATTTAATTATAGTCCTCAGATATACAGCAAACGTTATTACCGCAATGCTGATCATACTGCTTATCCTGTGTGCTGTGATGGGAATTATGGCGGCGACCGCCCGTTTTGTACATGGGTACAATTTGTTCGACCTGTTGCAAAAGCATTTTATATAAAACCATCAAAAAATATAGAGTCTTACCTTGTGATGTGCTATAATACACTCAAGCAAGGATTGTCGAATTATAGGTGATGAAATGTCAAAGAGTAATCGTGTTCTCGACCTGTACCAAGCGTTGCAAAACGGACAGGTCATCAATAAAAAAGAGGTCGCAGAGCAATTTGGTGTCAATGAAAAGTCTATTCAGCGCGATCTGGATAGTATCCGTGATTTTCTTTCAGAGCAGACAACAAACCAGGGACTCATCCAAAGTGTGGAGTTTGACCGAGCCGCAAACGGCTATCGTTTAGTGACGGAGGAGGTCACCCACATCAGCGAGGGTGAAATGCTGGCCATCTGCAAAATTCTGCTGGAAAGCCGAGCGTTTGACAAGGCAGAATTGAAATCGCTGGTAAATAAAGTAATGAGCCATTGCGTTTCACCCAAAAAAGTAAAATCCATCGAGCCGTTTATCTCGAATGAACTGTTCAACTACCATGAGCCTGCCCATCGTTCGCCGGATATGGACGCGCTATGGCAGACGGCGCAGGCCATCCAGACACAGAATGTACTGCAAATCACCTACCTGCGCAAAGATAACAGCGAGGTCATGCGGAAAATTGAGCCGGTAGGTCTGTTGTTCTCGGAATACTATTTTTACATCATGGCTTTTATTGCCGACAAGGCCAAGCGCCAGACCTTTGAAAAGCCAAACGATACCTACCCAACCGTATACCGGCTTGACCGCATAAAAGCCATTGACGTGTTGGAAGAAAAGTTTTCTATTCCCTACAAAGACCGCTTCCAGGAGGGTGAGTATAAGAGCCGCAATGTTTTTATGTATGGCGGTGTTCCCCAAACAGTAGAGTTTGTATACAGCGGCCCATCGATTGAGTCCGTACTTGACAAACTGCCAACTGCAGAAATCACACAAATCGAAGGCGGCTATAAAGTAAAGGCAGAAACTTTCGGAAAAGGAATTTTGATGTGGCTGCTGAGCCAAGGCAGCTATGTAAATGTCATCGGGCCGCAGGAACTGCGGGATAAGTGGAAAGCAGAAATTCAGAAACTAAATACATATATTTCTAAAAATTTATAGAAAGAGTGATTACAAATGGCAAAGGCCATCAAATTCAATCTCGTTTGGGGTGAGCAGCCGATTCGAACGATAGCAGATTTGCAAAGTCACTTTGACGCAGGTGAACTTTTGAAAGGCTACAAAAGCGGAACTCTGCGGCGTTGGCTTTCATCGCGCGGCTATGAGGAACAGTTAAAGAAACTGGATGCTGTTTCCGACACCGACGACGAATCGGCTCTGCTTGGGCTGTGTGATGTCTTTGCCGTGAGAATGGATGAGCAGGAAATCAAGCAGTGTATAGCAGAACTAAATGCCTCAAAAAAAAGAAAGCTGTTCGGACAGCGAGCCTACAGATATAGATGAGAATATTAGCGCTGAAATATCGCAATTTTTTTATCGGGAAGTCGTTCAGAGTATTCAAAATATTATAAGTATGTTTGAAACCGAACAATAAGGGAGCGCGCAAAATGGCAAAATCAATTAAATTTAATCTTGTTTTGGGTGGGCATCAAGTTCGGACGATTGAGAACCTGCAAAACCACTTTGAAGCGGACGAGGTTCTGCAATACTGTGAAAAAGGGATTCTGCGGCGCTGGCTTTTGGCTCGTGGTTATGGGGAGCAGGTAAGCAAACTGGATGCCATCTCCAGCAAAGACACAGAATCCATTTTGATAGGCTTGTGCAATACTTTTGACATGGATGTGGATGAGCAGGAAATCAAACAATGTGCGGCGGATATTCGCAGTAGCCAAGAGCAAAAGCCGGTTGTGAGCCAAGGTGTTCTGCATCAAAATGAGACCAAAATCATCCAAAATCATCGGGAGTCCTATCTGGAACTGATGAAAATCCTTTTTAGCGATACAGACGATTTTAATCTAATACGCAGCACAGTAAAAACTATCAACGACAAATATTTTTATGAACTTTTGTTGGGTGGCGAACCTCTCCTTGAACGGCTATGGAAAAAGAGCACATATACTTTATTATGTTTCCTAATGTACAACAATACCCGCGCACTAATTTGTGAGCCGGAAAATGTTGCCGATATAGTACCGTATGAATTGCGCGGCTCGTTTACCTGTGATATGTGGAGCAGGATGCGAAATTACGAATATCGCGGAAAAGCTGTTAAACCTGTCAAGATTTACGGAAGTGGCAACTGGTCTACAGCAATTCCCGCTGGGCAAAAAATTCTTGTGTTGGAAACCCCTCCGGGAGTTTCTATTCGTGCGGCGGGTCAGCTTGAACCAACATACACAAACGAGGCTGTTGCAGAAAAGTTGCCTGTTTTGGATGGTCTCGACTATAAGACCGGTTACAATTCAAGACAGATTTGGTATCTGGAGGTATAACAATGAACGCAGATGCTGTTGGACGCCTTGCTTCTTATGTGGAAGCATTATACCCGATTATTTACATCAACAATTTTGACTTCCGCGCGATTGACCGCGCTATCGCGCAGATTGACCCGGAAGTACATTGCTTTGAGTTCAACAATGCGTTGGGGCAGGTAAACTTCCAAACAAAAGCTAGCATGAATCAATGCGACCTTGAGCACTTTCTGCGCCTTACAATGGAAGAAGGCTTTGAACACCCAGCATTTTTCATTTTGAAAGATGTGCACAACTCGCTGAATGACCCCGTCATTATTGCACTGCTGAAGCGCATTGCTGAGTGGAATATGTACAGCGATTACAACGGCACGGTATTTATTGAGTCAGAAATTCTGACGATTCCAAAAGAGTTGGAAAATTACATCACCATTTTTGATGTACCGCTGCCTACCGACGAGGAAATCACACAAACTATCAAGCAATTTACAGACAATTACGGAATAGATATTGAGTCAGATGTAGTGGACGACATTGCGTTGTCGTTCAAAGGGCTGAACGAATTTCAAATCGAGCAGATTCTGAATCTTGCATACCAGAACGGCGGCACCATTGGCCGTGAAGACAAAGAGTTGATCCTGCGTGAAAAAGGCCAGCTTATTAAGAAAAGCGGTATGCTGGAACTGGTAAACTTTTCCGAGACACTGCGGGATATTGGTGGTCTGGAAGTGCTGAAAGAGTGGCTCAAGCAAAAGGCCGTCGTCTTTGCCAACATGGAGCGCGCGCTGAAATTCCATGTCGATATTCCCAAAGGCATCCTTATCGTCGGCATGCCCGGCTGCGGCAAAAGCTTGACCGCTAAAGCGACGGCAAGCCTTTTCAACCTGCCGTTGGTGCGGCTGGATGTGGGCCGCCTGTTGGGCAAGTATGTAGGCGAGTCGGAAAGCAATATGCGGCAGGCACTGGCCTTGGCAGAAGCCATCAGCCCTTGTGTGCTGTGGGTCGATGAAATTGAAAAAGCGTTTGCGGGTGCCGGTGCCAACGACGGCAACGAGGTCACGACCCGCCTGTTCGGGCAGTTCCTTACATGGATGCAGGAAAAGAAAAGCACCGTTTTTATTGTAGCAACAGCCAACGATGTGACCCACCTTCCGCCGGAGTTTCTGCGCAAAGGCCGCTTTGATGAACTGTTCTTCGTTGATCTGCCAAATGTCGCAGAGCGGCAGAAGATTCTGGAAATACACTTGAAAAAGCGCCACAAATGGACGCCCGGTATCAATACGGCAGTCCTTGCCGAACAGACCGATGGCTTTAACGGCGCGGATTTGGAATCCATTGTAAAAGATACGATTGAACGAACCTTTGTGGAGCATTTAAAACAACAGGAACTCAAGCACTATTCTGACCCCGGTGAGGATAAGAATGTAGCCATTACAACAGCCGAATTGCAGAAAACCATAAAGAAAACGAAATCCATAAAAGATACACTAGGCAGTAAGTTTGAGGAAATTCAAAAGAAAATCCGTGAAATGGATATTACCAATGCCAGCCGTACAACAAACGCCAAAAGATAAAAACTGGAGGTAAATTATGAATACCCAAGAGAATAACAACATGGAAAATACCCCGAACGCAAATACCTCTGAAAGCTTTGAGGAATCCTGCAAGCAGACAGCCCCCATTGTGCAGGAATTTGTCAAGTACGGTGCAGCCCATGCAGAACAGCCCACGGAAGATTGGCTGAGCGACCTACTGCAAGAAAAAATGCCCGAAAAGAGTGCCGAGGAAGTTCGCGGTATTGCGGAAGAAATCACCACCACACTGAAAGAGCAAGAGCAGTACAAAAAATCGCTGGAAGACGCAGTCAAGCAGGGCCGCAGCAAGGAAAGCTGGTTTGCGTCAGAAGTAAAGAAAGCCACTTCCCATATGTCGGCTGTCGAGGCCGCCAAGTATCTGGAAAGTCTGGACTATGGGGTTTCCTATGCGAATGAAAAACTGTATGAGACGATTCTGAAAAAAGGAAACGTAGAGTATTCTCCCGCCGCTGTTGATGGTGGTCGGCATCTGGATGGTTTAATTGCTGAGCAGATTCATGCGCAAACATTCAACATGAATGCAACAGCAACCGGAAGTCCTTACCGTGCCTATACACTCAACAGCAATGGGAAGAATTCACTAGATATTAAGATTGTCGATACACGCACAGGCCAAACTGTTAAACGGTACCAAAGTAAATACTGTCAAAATGCGAAACAAACTGAAAATGCTTTCAAGCGTGGAGACTACCGTGGGCAGCAAAGCCTCGTGCCGGAAGATCAACTGGAAGAAATCCTTGCATCTGGCAGAAAGGCCACTGACCATATAGAAGCTCCTGATGGCACAAAAAGCAATCCGAACGCAAAAAGTGATGTAAAGCAGCTTCAGCAAGATGCGCAGAGTGGCAACTGGACCGAATTGGACTGGAACACTTACAAGGTCGGCGACATTGCAATGGGCATCGGCAAACAGGCCGCTGCTTCTGCCCTGCAGGGTGCTGCCATTGGAGTCGGCATGAACATCGCCCAAAAGCTTTGGGAGGGCGAGGACATTGAGGCCGACGAGTTGGTTGAGACTGCTGTCACCACCGGCGCAGATTTCGGCGTAAAGGCTGCTGCCGCCGGTGCGCTGAAAACCGCATCGGAGAAGGGACTTCTTGGCATTTTCTCCAAAGGCACACCCGCTTCGACCTTTACCAATATTGCCTTTATCGGAATCGAAAACGCGAAAATTGCCGGTAAGGTTGCCTCCGGCGAATTGGACGCTATGGAAGGTGTTGACCAGATGAGCCAGACAACGGTTTCCTGCGTGGCAGGCATAGCGGCTTCGGGAAAAGGTACCGCTATTGGCGCGGCGATTGGCACGGTCTTAGGCCCCATCGGCACGGCCGTCGGTGGTTTCATCGGCGGAACGGTTGGGTATGTTGCAGGTTCTAAAGTCGGTTCGCTCTTTATGAAAGGTACAAAGGTAGTCAGAGATAAAGCCGTAAAGGCAGTACATACTGTAGCTAATGCGGCAAGAAATCTTGCAGACAGGGCACGCAATGGCATACGAAACTTTTTCAGCGCATTTGCATTTTGATTTTTAGGGGGATTGTAAAATGGCTAAGACAATCAAATTCAATCTTGACTGCGGCGGTGAATCTATCCGCACACTGGAAGACTTGCAAAATCATTTCCAAATTGAGGATGTCATCAACTATTACCATGACGGTCTTTTGCAGCGCTGGCTCAAAGTCCACGATTATGAAGACGAACTGAAAGCCGTGAATGCGATTACGGAAGTTGAGCCGGAGAAACTGGTGAATCAACTGCAAAAAGCCTTGGGGCTGAATCTCCCAGAGGAAGAAGTTCGGGAAAGTTGCGCTATTTACAGCTACAAGAGCAAGCGCGAGGCCCTGCAAAAGGTCTATGCCGAGGGGGAAATCAAGACACAGCAGGTGCTGGACGACTATTTGAAAGGCTATAACGAGGCCCTTTATGTGCTGTTCCAGCCCGACAGTGATTCAAATGCCATAAAAGCTGCTATTCAGGAGATCGCCGACCACTATCAGATGTTGTTTGATAAGGACTTCTACAGAGTCTATCGACTTTTGGACGAGCACAATGCGCTTGCACATATGCGTTTGCTGATGAACCCTTATACACGGAAGTTCTATGTACCGGAAGGTGAAATGGATCAGGTCTTAGAATCGGATCACGACCGAAAGATATTGTATAACTCGTTTTGCGGCCTGAGCAGCGGAACAGATTTCATCCATGATTTGGGTGAAAGCGTGAAAACCTATAAAGATCAAACCGATAGCTATTGGTATGATTTGGAAGCCAAAGGCAAGAAGTATATGGTAATCAGTATGGGAAGCGGTGATATGGTGCGCCCGGCAGGCAATCGTGATGTCAAATATACCTACGCCGATATTAAAGAAAAGTTCTTGATTCTTGATGGCATCGACTACATGAGCAACAACGTCTGTACTCAAATCGTCTACATGGAGGTGTAAGCCATGAAATCCAGTGCTGTAAAGCAGCTGGCCTCCTATGTGGATGCCCTGTATCCAATCATTTACATCCGCCACTTTGATTTTGTTGTGGCCGACAACGCTATCTCGCAAATCCGAGAAAACGCCAAGTGCATTGAATTCAACAATGCTTTGGGCCTTGTAGATTTCAATACCAAAAGTCCCCAGCAGGAATGCACTCTTGAAGATTTTCTCAAACTCACAATGGATGAGGGATTTGAGCATCCAACGTTTCTTGTCCTGAAAGATGTGCATAAGCAGCTGGAAGACCCGAAAGTCATTGCCCTGCTGAAGCGCATTGCAGAAAACAACCTGTACCGGGAGGGTTACTCCGAAACTGTCTTTATTGAATCCTCGATTGCCGTCATTCCGCAGGAACTGGAAAACTATATCACGATTTTTGATGTTCCGCTGCCCACGGTTTCGGCCATCCGCACGCAGATTCAGGAGTTTGCCGATGACCTGCAGATCAAAATTGAGGACGAGGTCGCAGACGATATTGCGCTTTCCTTAAAGGGCTTGAACGAGTTCCAAATCGACCAGATTCTGAACCTTGCCTATCAAGACGGCGGGCACATTGACCGTCAGGACAAACGGCTGATTCTGCGTGAAAAAGAGCAGTTCATCAAGAAAAGCGGGATGCTGGAGTTGGTGAACTTTTCTGAAAACATTGACGACATTGGCGGCCTGGAAAACCTGAAAAGCTGGCTTGTCCGCAAGGCCCGCATTTTTTCGGATTTAGATAAGGCACTGAAATTCGGCGTTGATATTCCCAAGGGCATCATGATTATCGGTATGCCCGGCTGCGGCAAGAGCCTGACGGCCAAGGCTACTGCTCAGCTGTTTCAACTCCCGCTGGTTCGGCTGGATGTGGGCCGTCTGCTCGGCAAGTATGTGGGCGAATCCGAAGAGAATATGCGCCGGGCGTTGGCACTTTCGGAGGCCATCAGCCCCTGTGTTCTGTGGATTGACGAAATTGAAAAAGCCTTTGCCGGTATTGGCGGCAAGGGCGGCAGCGATGTAACGACGCGCCTGTTCGGCCAGTTCTTGACATGGATGCAGGAAAAGGACAATACAGTGTTTATTGTAGCCACTGCCAACGATATTTCCACCCTGCCGCCGGAATTCCTGCGCAAGGGTCGCTTCGACGAGTTGTTCTTTGTGGATTTACCCAATGCCGAGGAGCGCCGCCGCATCATCGAAATTCATCTGAAGAAGCGCGGTAAGTGGAATCGGAACATCAATACGATTTCTCTGATTAAAGAAACCGAAGGCTATAATGGTGCCGATTTGGAGGCGGTTGTTAAGGATACTATAGAGACCGCGTTTGTAACCGGGAAGTCTGAAATTACTACGGAAGATTTGCTCTACACCATCAAGAATACAAAATCTATCTCCTGCACACTCAAAGATAAAATAGCCGCAATCCGTGAAATCTCTAAAAAAGTTGATATAAAGAACGCCAGTAAATCAAACTGACGAGAATAATATATGGCGGGCAAATTTATTTGGCAGATACCAACAAGACACCCCCAAACACAAATAAAATAAAAAGAAAAGAGAATTTCCAAGCGCTATCCTTTGGAAATTCTCTTTTCAGCTCATAGGCAAACATCTGAATCAATTTCAACTGTGGTGCGTAAAAAGTAAAGTGCCCGGGAGAT
>ENA-OPXG01001143-OPXG01001143.1-human-gut-metagenome-genome-assembly--contig:-NODE-1143-length-13406-cov-2.958580_pt1 | contig 13406 bp, 10 predicted proteins | sample MGYA00241519_ERZ502030 | MGnify/ENA primary metagenome ERZ502030 (study PRJEB25962, sample SAMEA2041937) | human gut metagenome | biome: human gut; feature: human-associated habitat; material: faeces...
GAAGGAGAGAATATGCAAAAGAAGAATTGTGTTTTGTGCATAAGTATAGGAATTATAGTATGTATATTGTTATCAGCTTGCTCCAGACAACCAGACTTTGATGCCAAATCCTACGTCCAAAGTTCTCTTGATGCACACTATCATGGAGAATATAAGGACTATGCGAATCTGTTAGAAATCTCGGAAAAAGATGCCAAGAAAGAAATCGAAGAGGATTTTAATGAGAGTATCCAACAGCAATTTGATGATTCCGATAACATTACGGATAAAGGAATTGCTGATTATGCGGAAAAACTGACAGAAGTAAAGAAACTGGCAAAATACAAAGTACAGGATGTGAAAGAAGAGGATGGAGTCTATACAGTAAGTGTACAAGTTGAACCATCCAATGTATTTCAGACATTGCAACAAAGCTCTACAGAGGTAAGCAATGAAAAAATAAAGCAGGGATTGGATGGAAATGATCCGGAAGTCTTTGCAGCTGTATTAACAGAAAGTGTCCAGAAGAGTCTTGAAAAGAACAGATATGGAAAAGCTGTTACTGTAAACGTATCCGTGGAAAAAGATAACTCAGGAAAATATGGTCTTTTGGATACAGAGATGAATAAGTTGGAAGCAGCGATGTTCCCAACAGAATAAGAATGAATGGAAAGCTATCAGAGGAAAAAAACTGGTAGCTTTCTTTTGTTTCAAAAACAGAGACTTGTTAAAAAGCTATTGTAATAAGCGAATCAGAAAAGTTATAATAAATGATAATGGATGGCAGAGGTCATCCATTCATTATGAGAAAAAGAAGGGATCCCACATGAACCAACAAGAAATATTCACATACATCCAAAAGCAATACCCCACCCATCCAGACACCATCAACAAATCCGGATACCTCGTCACCATCTTCAAAAACCCAAGAACCGCCGCACCTTATGCCATCTTTTACCAACCAGCTGAAAGAACAACTTTCATGGAAGTTCAGGCAGAGCCGGACATGATAGGCAACTACATCGAAATGTATCACCTTGCTCCGGCAAAGTACATGGACAAGAAGCACTGGCTGGCAGTTCCGTTGGATGGTTCTGTCAGCGATTCAAAAGTTCTGGATTTACTCGATATGAGCTACGACCTCGTAGACGGACAGGCAGAAACAGATGGAGAGACAGGAGCAGATAGATAGGGGCAGACGGACAGGCAACAGACAGTACGCCAGAAGAAAAAGATTGACAATTCTGACCACACATTCCATAATGACGATAGTGGTTCGAGAGAACTAACAGGAAAAATGGGAGAGACAACATGAAGAAAAAAAGCTCATACCGATGGCTGATATGGATCATTCTGGCAGTGGTTTTAATCGGGGTAGCACTTATGCATATCCTTCCCCCATACATCGACCGATGGAAATCCGCCAGAGATTATGACAAACTTGCCGAGGAGTATGTAAATGATGAGTCCGAACCAGATGATGGAAAGCAGAAGAAAAAAGACTGGTGGGCAACAGACGTAAAAGTAGAGTTTGACAAACTGAAAGCCGAGAATCCAGATGTTATCGGATGGATACGGTTTGATAATCAGGACGAACTTGGCATCAATTATCCAATTCTGTATTCAGGTGACAATGAGAAATATCTGAGAACCGACTTGTATGGCAACAGCCACATCGCAGGGTGTATCTTTTTGGAAGGTCTTAACAAATCTGATTTTTCGGATTATTACAACATCATCTACGGTCACAATATGAATGACGGAAGCATGTTTGGGAGCCTGAAAAAATATAAGGATGACGGATTCTGGAAAAAGAATCAATACTTCACTGTATATTCTGAGACAACCGCCTACCGTTATCGAATCTTCTCTTATGAAGATGCGGTCAATGGCGGTGATGTGTATAAAGTAGGATACCAGCCTGGCGAAGAGTATCAGAAATTTATCGATCAGATGATAAAAGATTCCGATGTCGATACAGGAGTAAAGCCGCAGACCAGTAACAAGATACTGACACTTTCTACCTGTACAGGGAACGGATACAGCAAGCGGCTTGCCATCCATGCAGTCTGCGTTGACGCACAGACTACGGATGAGTCAAAATTAAAGGAAACAGGAAATTAACTATGAAAATATCCAAAAGTATGTGAAAAAAGAAATAAAAACATATTTTTGGATATTTTTATATGGAATTATAATGTTGTAGCGGAAAATGCATTGACAAACCTGAAAAAAGGACAATATAATTAAAAATACATGGTTTGAACCAACTAACCAAAGCGTAATCGGGAAATAAGAAACAGAGGAAAAAAAGTAATGGAAACAAAGAAAGTGGCAAAAGAATACCTGCAAAAAGATATTCTGCGGACGATTTTTCAGATGTGGTATTCCTTTTACACCACAGAGATTGGAAAAGAGAGAAAAGCGGCTATCGAAGATATGCGGTTTAAACGGGATGGCTGGCTGTACATAGAGCCTTGGGAGATTTGGTTGGAACTAACGGAGCATCCGGAAAATGAGGATGATAGAATAATCTGGTATCAGAACATGCATGGAATCTGGAAGAAGGCAGAAGTAAATGATCAAATCATCAAAATCCCTGCCACAGCATTTCACATAGAGTACGAACAGCAGTGGTTGGGTGAAATACACTTCACCTGTAATCTGGGGGTGTCGCAGAGAAAAAGAAAGGCTCCAAGAAAAAAACGATATGCTTACTGGATGGAAGGCTTTTGCAGAAAATACCGGATATCGTGTAGCGGACAAATATATAAAAAAGACAGGTGGGAAAGGTAAAATGGTAAAGAAGATTGAAAACAGAAATATTGATGTGACAAAAGCCAGAGGCGAACTGGAAGAAGATCTTCTGGAATATGTCTACCGGACATGGAGGCAGGGCAGACAGATCACATCGAAAGAGTATGCCAGAGAAGTGAACATAACCGGATATGAAGCGGCAGGCCTGGTGCGGAGTCTGGTGAAAAAAGGATTTTTGTGTGAGCCGGAAAACGGACATCTGGAACTGAGCGATAAGGGAAAACTGGAAGGTATGGAGTGCCTTGCACGCCATGAGAAACTGACACAGTTCTTTCAGATGGTAAGTGGAATGGATCAGCAGAGGGCGCAGGAAGATGCCTGTAGAGTGGAACATTATATCAGTCCGGAAGGGTTAAAAGGAATTGAAAACTTTCTGCAGTACGGTGACGTATACGACAGAGTTTATGACGATATGGACTTGTATACCTTTTATGAGGATGGTGAGTTCCCGATGGCATTCGGACTGTATGAACCGGAACGACGCAATCCAAGGTTCCTTGCACCAGAGTACGGGAAACTGGAACACTCTGTCATATTAAGAGTGAAAAAGTCACAGAACTGTTTCCTGCTCAAGACAAAAAAAGACGAATCCATCGGCTATGTATGGTACAGAAGAGATGATGAATGGATACAGGCGAAAGAAGAAAAAGGTGTTTATCAGTTACCGACAGACATCTGTACTTATACTGCGAATACAGGAATCCCGATTACAGAAGCAGTGGCAATCATTGCGATTACACGCTTTGAACAGAAGCCATTGCCAATCGATTATCGGGAATTGAATATTCATGTATGGTGACGAAGAGAGGAACAGGAAAATGGAAAAAGGTGAACATCTAAAGAGACAGAACAGACCTACGATGCTACAACTGCAATATTTACAAGGTCTGTCAAAAGTAGAAAAGAAACGTGGAGCTCAGGGAAGTATCGCAGAATATTATGGCGTGAACCGATCAACGGTGAACCGTTATTTTAAGAACTGCATAGAAAGAGGAATTCTGACAGAATCACTGGAATTTACTCCTGTGGGAGAAGAATGGCTGGAAAGATATACCAAGCTGTATGAGAATCTTGAAAAATATCTGGAAGAAATCGGTGCAAAACCGGAAGAAATCGAGGAATCACTGGATGTTATGGTGGAGAATATCGACATCCACATGCTGGAACTGATGATTAACGCCTATACAGAGAAAAAATCAGTATACAAGAAAAAAGAGAATGAACTGGATCAGGAGATACAGCACAATCTGCAGAAATGTGAAAGGCATCCGGTAGTGTTCCGACTTTACCGGATGAATAAAAAGCAGGGGCAGGGAAGAGACTCTATGGCGATGAGAGGATTTGAAGAAATAGCCGAAATCGTTCAGGAGAATGGAGAAAGCTATCTGGAATTAAAGCTGAAAGAGATGGCAGCACACTCCAGAGTGAGTGGTGAAATGATGGCTGGAAAACTGAAAACATTGAAGTATGAGCATAATGAAGTTCTTGAAGAAGCAAGAATAGAGAATAATATAGTGAAAATCCCGATGGAAGCGTGCAGAATCCACCGATGGACGGGGATTGGCACGATGGGAATTGTACCAGTTACCGTTACCTGCAGCGTAGGACCAATGCACATGCCGGAAAGCACTGCACTGTTATATTTCTGGGTATAAATAAGAAGTGAGAAAAATTCTCATTTACGCATATCATGTAACAAAATAAGAAAAAATTTCAATAAAGTGTCGCTGTTGATAAAACACTATCAATAACGGCACTTTTACGTCTGTTGTTGTCTGAATAGCAACAAAATCAAAGGAAATAACGGCTCGTTTGTTGCAATTCAGGCAACAAACTTGTAAAAAATGGTGTTGACATTGGATGGCAAATTATGGTATCTTTCAGACAGGGAGTTAGATACGAGTAACCGGAAATATTCTCGTAGAACTCTAAACATCATAACTAAAAATTTATTAGCAAAAAGCTAATGCCAAAAAACGAAAAGGAGGATTACAGTTATGAGAAAGATCAAGAAATTAGTTGCTACACTGTTAGCAGCAACAATGGTAATGGCAATGGGAGTTACAGCGTTTGCTGCAGATTCATTAGCAGATGGTAAGTACACAGCAAAGCAGAATCTTTATAAGAACTCAGCTTGTACAACAACATCTATGGGAGATGCTGCACTCAATGATATGCGTGCAGAAATTACGATTGCAGATGATGAGGCAACACTTGTTGTTCATACTCATGAGATTACATATTTAGGTCTGACTGGACATTTAGGAAAAATGGTAGTTAATGGAAAAACAGTTACTCCGAAACAGACTACAACTAATGGCGTAACAGATTACTACTTCACATTCACAGGTTTAGATGCATCTACAATTTATGAAGGCTGTGTAATTACTGGTAAATTCACAACATACGTTGGAAGTATGCCGATGAATGCAACAGGATATTTGAAACTTACAGACATCACAGCAAAATAAAATAAGTAAATATGTATGTAAAGCAAGCTGCTGTACCAAAAAGTGCAGCAACTTGTTTTACTTGATACGGAGGAAAAATGAAAAAAATAAAAAAGATATTAGCCTTTGTATTGAGTACAAGTATGTTACTTGGCGGTATGAATATACAAGCGTTTGCTGGTGAACAGAAAGAAACAAATACCGCAAATACAGAGTTAGATAACCAAAATGAATATGTTGTTCCACTGACTTTTTATGGACCTTCTGGAAAACTGCTTACGGAGGAGCCTTATTCGGGTACAGTTCAGGATTATATGGATAATGTTGCACTAGTAAAAAAGAATGATAATGGAACATATCATGTAACCTTACAGATTGAAAATTATGAAAAAATTGATATTTTGCAGTTCTCAAAACCGGGTGTAATTTCAGATGATATAGCACCTTCGAATGCACCTATGGGAACTTTTAATATTCCAGAAAAATATATTGCTAATAATGAGGGAAATCCATCAGAGGCAACGGAATATTTGAAGGAACAAGGACAAATTAATGAAGAGTGGAATGATAAATACATTCAAAATTATTCTGTTGAAAAAGCAACAACGGGTGTGTCGTGGTATTCTTTTGATGTGGATACACTGGAAGGAACGATGTATACTAAAGCTTTCTATAGTTATGGAAGAACAGATGATGACTTGGAAAGCTATATGTACGGAATTGTAAACGGAAAATTTACATTTGATGTAAATAATGCAGTAGTTGCTAAAGAGATTAACGAAGAAAATTATAAAAATATTGGATTGGAGCTTTCTAAAGTTGTAACCAGTGTTGGAGATTCACCGGATTTCACAGGATTTGTAGCAGAAGAAAAAACTGCAAATGATTTGTTTAGTGGTACTTGTGAAGCAAAAATTGAGAATGGAAAAGTTACTGTTACAGCAGAGACAAGTAGCATTGATTCAATAAGAGTACTTGAAGAAATTAAGGATTTAGGCGAGTGTACTTATCCTTCAACTTCTTCATATCGTCAATATATGTATGCGTATTCGAGAGAAGTAAAAAAGAATAAGTATATTTCTGTTTATTCAGACAATATTTTGGAAGATGGAAAATTTTCCATTGAATACGAAAACTTAGAAGAAGCTATTTTTGGAAAACAGGTTGAGATACAAACAGAAGATGGTACCTACTATGGAGAATTGCGAGTAAGAACAACACCGAAAGAAAAACTCGAATTGACAGATGGTGATGTTACACTTGTAACAGATAACTATACAGTTAATAGTAAAGCAAAATTTGGAGCAGAACTTTTACAGGAAACCTCAGATGAAGATAGTGAATATAACAAATATTATTCTTTATTAGCAGGAAACGCTTCAAAAGCATTGATCTATAATTTGTCATTAAAAATGAATGACTCGCAGGTTATTCCATCGAGAGCAGTAGAATTAAGAGTAAAAATTCCGAAAGACTGGGATACGAGCAAAATAGAAGTTCAATGGTATTATCCAGTAAATGAAATGTTTAATCCGATAGAGTATTTTGATTCATCTTCCTATAAAAATGATGATGGAAGTATTCACATGGAGGGCGATGAACTGGTTATAACAGGCACTACTCGTGTTTATAATACAATCGCCATTACACAAAAAGCGGATAAAGTAGATATTTCAGAAATCCAGGACGGAACATATAATGTTAATGTTACTATGTGGCAGCAGGATCAGCCGGATAGATTGTCTATGAGCAATTCTGCGGTTGTAAATGATTCAGCTCGTTTGGTAGTAGAGAATGGAAAGAAACATATCTATTTTGATACACAAGGAATTGTGATTACGGGCAGATATGGTTATACAAATGGAATATTCTGGGCAAATAATGAGCAGACAGAAAAAAACGGACTTCCGATATTAAGTGAATATACACCACTTGATTATTACAGTTATTATCTGAATGATTCGGGTAGCACAGATATGGATTCTTATGCAGAACAGTATGATCTGTATTATCCAAAGACGGTTGGATTTGAATTTCCGGAATCAGCGGACAGAGATGATGGGGTATATCTGAACTTCTTTGTCCCTATCATGGATGAACTTCAGCATAAAGTTCCTGGATCTGGTGAAGGATGCAGAACTGCATTTATGACTTTATCTGGTTTAACACCTGTGGCAGAAATTAACGAGCCAACCCACGATAAATCTGTTTTAGTTGTAGCAGTTGATAAAGCATCTAAATATACAGCCGACAATTATACAGAGGAATCTTACAAAGTATTATCTGACGCAGTAGCAAAAGCTCAGAAGGTAATCGACGGAACAACTTCTGCAAACGATTCTGAAATCGTAGCATTAGATAAAGAAATTTCTGATGCAATCAGCGGATTAAAAGAGGCAACTGGACTTGACAAATACAATAAAGTCCTGAAAAATGCCAAAGCATTAAATGAAGCAGATTATACAGTAGAAAGCTGGGCAGACCTTCAGGCAGTCATCACTGCTCAGGAAGGAAATGTGACAGAAGAAAATGCAGATCAGGCATCCGCAGAGCTTCAGTCAGCAGTAGATGCACTTGTACCGATGTCAACAGCCGTTTCCATGGAAAAAGGTGTTTACGAAGTACAGGCAACACTTACCAATCAGGATGGAACAGCAAGTGATTTGAATGCAGGATTAAAATCTGCTCGTTTATATACAGATAAAGACGGCAATGTAACTGCTTATCTGTACGTGGACGGAATTACCGGTATGCAGTATCGCAAGGGTGCCGGATATGCGGATGCAGATACAGACGCAGGCAGACTTGTAGTGAAACTTCCTGCAAATGTAGAAAACCATAAAGTAAAAGTAACAACAGAAAGCGGAGAAGCAGAACTCCTGTTAAATCTTGATTTAAAATCTGCAGTAAAACAGGAAATTAAAAAATCTGATCTGGAATCAAAACTGAATGATGCAAAAGCATTAAAAGAGAAGAATTACACAAGTGATTCATTTGCAGTATTGACAAATGCCGTTGCTACAGCAGAGAGTGTTCTGGCAGACAAAGTGGCATTCCAGTCAGAAATCACAGCAGCGGAAGTTACTCTGGACACAGCAACAGCAGGTCTTGTAATGAAAGAAGACGTAAAAGCAAGAGCAGAACTGGATCAGGCAGTTTCCGATGCGAAAAATAATTATGCAGAAGCAAATTATACAAAAGACAGCTATGAGAATCTGAAGTCTGCAATCAAGGAAGCTGAAGAAGTATTAGCAAAATCTGATGCGACAGCAGATGAAATGAAAGAACAGGTTGAAAAACTGGATAAAGCAGTGAAAGCACTTGTTCGTCTGGATGATGCAGTAGATAAGTCAGAATTAAATGGCTATATCGAAGATGCACTGACCAAGACAAATGACGGCACTTATACAGACAACAGTTGGAACAGTTTCCAGGCAGCAATCAAATCTGCTCAGAAAGTATCCGCTGATGTCAATGCAACAAAAGCAGAAGTAGAAAAGCAGACAAAACTGCTGACCTCTTCTTATGAAGCACTTGTTGTTAAGAACAAGCAGAGTAATCTTTTTGAAAAATATCCGCAGATTTTTGAAGGTACATATTCCGTACCGATCAAACTGCTCAACGCAACATCCGATGAAGATTCTATGGGAAATGCTTCCATGATTCAGAACGGAATTGTAAGAGTTACGGGTAAAGGTGAAGTAACACTGGAGATGAACTTCCAGTCCATGAAATTTGCCGGAATGACAGGTTATCTGTACAAACTGAAAAAAGTAGATATGGATACGGTTGAATACAACAAATATAATTATCCGGTAAAATATGAAGCTTCCGATGCAACAATTCTGGAAGAGTACACAGATGTTTACGATTTATTTAATGACAAGAACTCTGAGTATTACGACAAGAATACAGAAGGAAACTGGTATCCAAAAAAATTATCAATCCCGATTGAACTGAACGACAACCTGTTCTATGTAGAGGTTTATGTTCCGGTTATGGAAAGCATCGGTGAAGGACAGGGTACAAAGGTTGCCAGAGTTTCTATCGACTGGGCAAACATCAAACAGGAGACAGGAGTAGAAAGAGACAACAGTGTAATCGAAGCACTTCTGAATCAGGTATCCGGTATGCAGCAGGGTGATGTTGCTGACGAATACTGGAACGCTTTAAATGCGGCTTACATGACAGCTCAGGATGTTTACAATGATATGAATTCTACACAGAAAGAAATTGATCTGCAGGTGACAGCTTTACAGGCAGCCGTAGATGCAGTAGAAACTCAGATCGTAGACAAGACAGAACTGAATGCTTTGATTGAAAAAGCAACAGCAGAAGCAAATCGTACCGATGTTGTTTATACTTCTGCAACATTAGAAGCATTAAAGACAGCAATCACAAATGCACAGGCAGTAGCAGCAAAAGAAGATGCTACCAAGGCAGAAGTTCAGGCACAGGTTACAGCACTTCAGACAGCACTTGACAGTTTAAGAGTTGTTGATAAGACAAACTTAAATGCCCTGATTGAAAAAGCAAAAGCTGAGGCAGCAAAAACAGATGTTTATGAAAGCAGCAGTTTGACGGTCCTGAATACAGCAATTACACTGGCTGAGAATGTTGCAGCAAATCCAAAAGCAACAGAGTCAGAAGTTGCAGCAGCAGAGAAATCTCTGACAACTGCATTAAACGGACTGGTAGAAAAAGCAGTTGTAGATAAGAGCAAACTGGAAAGCAAGATTGCAGAAGCAAAGACATATTTAAGCCAGACAGACATTTATACAGAAAGTTCTCTTGCAACATTACAGAGTGCAGTAGGTCGTGCTCAGAATGTAATGGATAATGATTCTGCATCACAGAAACTGGTAGATGATCAGGTGACAAAACTGACAGAAGCAATCCAGCAGTTAGCAAAGAAGAGTGATGGAAAACTGGATATCAAGAACCTTGCTGATGGGGTTTACTCTATCTATGGAACAATGGTGAAAGTAGACAAGAATACTTATTCTATGTCAAATGAAGCAATCAACCATACAATTAAACTGACAGTGAAGAATGGTAAATACTATATCACTCTGAACTTCAACGGACTGACCGTAGGACAAAAACTTGGATATTTAAGCCAGCTGAAATACTTCACAACAGGTTATAGTGTTGATCCTCAGTATGGTAATCCGCAGGGATCACTTGCAGATGTTACCGTAGATAGTTATCAGAAGAATGCAGATGGAACGTTAGTATCTGATTCTTATGGAACAAACTATCCAGATGTCGTTACATTCGAATTGATTCCGGAAGCTCTGAATGATGGATATGTTCCATTACAGGTATTTGTTCCAATTATGGATGCTATCAGTTCCGGTACAGGCACTCAGCCGGTATTCCTGAAACTGGATTGGAAATCACTGAAAGCGACCACATCCGACGATCCGGGCTTTGATAAGAACGACAACAATAATAGTAATTCCAACGGAAATAACAACAGTAATTCTTCTATTGGAAACAGCTCACTTGGAAATAATACCCTTGGAAGCAGTTCTCTTGGAAGCAGCAAACTTGGTTCTTCCTCACTTGGAAGTGGTTCTTCAAGTCTGAAGAGTGGAACATCCAGCCTTGGATCAGGTTCCAGCCTGAAATCAGCATCCAACGTTAAGACTGGTGATGTTGTACAGAACAATACCCTGTGGGCAGCTATCCTTCTTCTCGGAGGAGTCGCTTTACTGGCAGGAATCATGGAGTACAACAGAAAGAAAAAAGCAAACATAAAATAATTAAGTAGAGATTTGGCAGACGACCCTCCCATTCCTTCGGGACTGGGAGTCTGCCAAACTCATTTAACAGGAGATAAGGAATGAAATTAGCAGCGAAAAAAAATAAAATATTGTCTGCCATTATGACTTGTGTGCTTGCCATTACTTTAATGGCAGGCTTTCCTGCTGTTAAGGCTTATGCCGCAAGCGGGACAGTGTATAGCTGTACAATTAACAGATGTTACGCACACCCGGTTACCGGAGTAATCGAAGATTCCGGTGGAGAGAGTTCTTATGCAACAGGACAGGGCATGGTAGAAGGCTGTGTATACAGCAATGGTATCTTGGAAGTATCAGACGATGGAGCTTATTATCTGACCATCCGCATGAGTCTGATGGACTACACCAGTGGACATAGTTTTCAGGTACAGAATGTAGGAGATTCCGGCTGGTCTACACCATCAGAAATCGGTATTACAGGAAATGGTTCAGACAGCAACGGTACAACAGCCGATGTGTGTATGCGTGTGCCAAGCGAAAACTGTGTAGTCAGAGGTTCCATGTATGTAGAACCGATGGGAAGAGATGTTATTTTCTATCTGTATCCGAGCAACTACAGTGAAGGAAACAATACAGACATGAACGCAACTATGGTAACAGAAAGTTCTGATGGAACAGCAGTAGAATCCAGTGGTTCTGGTTCAGTAGATAATTCAGGTTCTACTTCCAGTGGAAGTTTAAGTTCTGGAAGTTCTTCTCTTCAGAGTTCCGGCTCATCCGATAAAAGCAGTTCTTCCAGCAGCTCATCAAAGAAACTGGAGAGCAGTATTACAGAAGCTGCAAAACCGAGCAGTGATTCTTCTTCACTGGATACAGAAAATCCAGTAAATTCTTCAGAAGGATTAAGTCTTTCTACTGCGAAAGATGGAACAAGTGACAGCGATTCCGATAGCGGAAATACTTCTTCCGGCAACCGGATTTTTCAGATTGCATTGGCAGTTGTAGTAACAGGTCTGATTCTGCTTGGAGCAGTATCCGGAGTGATTTATTTCTTCCGTAAGAACTGGAAACGTTGGGGAGGTGCAGAGGACGATGATGAATAGGCGTTTGAAAAAAGCATCGGCTGTTCTCCTTGCAATGACCATGATTTTTTCTCTGGCAGGTTGTGTAGACCAGAGTCAGGGAAAGAAAAGCAGTGATTCTGCTACGCAGACAGAGAGCAGTACAGATGAGACAGCCAGCAGTAAGACGGCAGATAAAAAGACTTCTGACAGCAAATCGGACAAGGATTCTTCCAATGAAGATGCCAAGTCTCTCTTAGAGATTAATGATCCGGAAGAAAAGGCAGCCGTAGAAGCAGCCAAGAAAAAAGTACAGGCTATGAAAGAAAGCCCAAGAATTATAGCGACTTCTCCGGCAACCGCAGATATCTGTGACAAGCTGGAACTGGATTTGGTAGGTGTTTGCAGTAGCACCGTATCCACAATTCCAGACAGATACAAAGATGTAGATACAGTCGGAACAGCCATGAGTCCGGATACCGAGATCCTTTCTTCCTTAAAACCGGACTGGATACTAAGCCCGGTATCCTTACAGAGTGACCTGCAGCCGAAGTATGAAGCCATCGGTTCTGACTGGGCATTCTTAAACCTCAGAAGTGTACCGGGTATGTACCGTTCCATTCAGGAGCTGGGCGAGATCTTCGACCGGCAGGATCAGGCAGATAAGCTTGTGAAGGAATTTACCGAGTTTTATGATGATTATAAGAAGAAAAATGAAGGCAAGGACCATCCGAAGGTGATGATCCTGATGGGACTTCCGGGAAGTTATATCATTGCCACACCGAACTCCTATGTGGGAAGTCTGGTGGAACTGGCAGGCGGTGAGAATGTGTATTCTGACACCGATCAGGAATTTCTGACCGTCAACACGGAAGATATGAAGACCAAAGAGCCGGATATCATCCTGCGTGCAGCCCATGCACTGCCGGATCAGGTCGTGGAGATGTTCAACAAGGATTTTGCTGAGAATGATATCTGGCAGCATTTTGATGCAGTGAAGAATGGCAGAGTCTATGACCTGACGTATGAATACTTTGGCATGAGTGCAACGTTTAAATATCCACAGGCACTGGAAGAGTTGCAGCCGATCCTGTACCCGGCGAGTGATGAAGATACACAGAAAGCAAAAGAAGCCAGTGACAATGCACAGAAGAAAGCCAAGGATTCTGACGCAACTGAGAAATACAACGAACAGCAGAAAGAAAGCAAGTAGGAAGGAGAGGACATGATGAAAGAGACAGAAATACAGAATCCTTCCAAAACGAAAACGCAGAATCCTTCTGAGACTTCCGAAAGGGAAGTCCAGAACCTCTCCGCACAGGATAAAGCAAGGAAACATCGAAAAACAGCAA
>ENA-OPXG01001145-OPXG01001145.1-human-gut-metagenome-genome-assembly--contig:-NODE-1145-length-13383-cov-1.593863_pt1 | contig 13383 bp, 9 predicted proteins | sample MGYA00241519_ERZ502030 | MGnify/ENA primary metagenome ERZ502030 (study PRJEB25962, sample SAMEA2041937) | human gut metagenome | biome: human gut; feature: human-associated habitat; material: faeces...
GTGGAGAGTGACTTGGGTGAACGTATTTTGCAATTGATGCATCTTAAACCCAGCCATATTGTTCTTCCTGCTATTCATATAAAGAGAGAACAGGTCGGGAAATTATTCGAAAAAGAGATGGGTACGGAAAGAGGAAATTTTGACCCTACTTATTTAACTCATGCTGCCCGGAAGAATCTTCGCCAAAAATTTATTCATGCAGAAGCCGCAATGACCGGATGCAACTTTGCCGTGGCATCTACGGGTGAAGTTGTCGTGTGTACTAATGAAGGAAATGCCGATATGGGAGTTTCTCAGCCTAAATTGCAGATTGCGGCTTTCGGAATAGAGAAAATTGTTCCGGACCGTAAATCTTTAAGCATATTTACCCGGCTATTGGCGCGTTCGGCAACAGGACAACCTATAACGACATATACCTCTCATTATCGTAAGCCGAGAGCAGGAGGTGAGTTTCATATTATATTGGTCGATAACGGGCGCAGTAAAATTCTTGCAGATCAAAATCACATAAAAGCATTGAATTGTATACGTTGTGGAGCTTGTATGAATACGTGTCCCGTATATCGTAGAAGCGGAGGTTATTCATATACCTATTTTATTCCCGGACCTATCGGTGTCAATTTGGGAATGTTGAAAGCTCCGTTGCAGTATTCAGATAATGTTTCTGCTTGTTCGTTGTGTTATTCATGCTCGAATGTTTGCCCCGCTAAGGTAGATTTGGCAGAACAAATTTATTTGTGGAGACAAGATTTGGATAAATTTAATAAAGCTGATCGAATGAAAAAAATGATGTCCGGAGGTATGAAATTTATAATGAAACGTCCTCCGATTTTTAATACAGCATTGAGATTAGCCCCGTTATCTAATCACATGCCCCGTTATCTTATTTATAATAAATTGAATACTTGGGGGAATGGTCGTGAGATGCCGCAATTCTCAGGAAAGAGTTTTAATGAAATGTGGAAAAATGGAGATGTGAAGTGATTATGAGCAGTAGAGAAAATATATTGCAGAATATCCGGAATGCTGTGCATAAAAAATATGAAAAACCGGAATTGGAAACTTTGGAAAGGCATGCTTTAGTTTATCCGGACGTGATAATGCAATTTCAAAGTATGATAAAACAAGTCGGTGGAGAATCGCTCCTGCTAAATAAGGGAGAGGATATTAACGATATAATCATAAAAGCGTATCCCGAAGCGAAGCGTATAGCTTCTAATATCAATGAAATTTCTTGTGCGACATTTAATCCGGATGATGTCGCTGACCCGGCGGATTTGGACGGTACGGATCTTGCAATTGTTTCAGGTAAGATCGGTGTAGCGGAAAATGGGGCTGTCTGGATAGAGCAAGATGTAAAGTTGCGAGCTGTTTATTTTATTGCGGAAAAACTCGTTATTTTATTAGATAAGGAGAATATCGTAAATAATATGCACGAGGCATACGAGGAAATCGATACGGGAGAATACGGTTTTGGCGTGTTTATTTCCGGACCGTCTAAAACTGCTGATATAGAGCAAGCATTGGTTATGGGGGCTCATGGTGCGAGAGATGTGATGGTGATATTGAAGTGATGCTGTTAATTTAACTTTTTTGTAAGTAAAAAATCTTTGATCCCTATTGTTATAAAATTTAGAGCGAGAATTTTACGAAATCCAGGCTCTAAATTACCTATATTTGTTTATACGTCTTGCGATAGATTTGTAAAAAAGTCTTCATTATATCTGCTTTTTTATTTGTATTGTTATTTCAGTTCAATATAAATAGTAATTGTGATTCGTTATATAGACGATCTTATAAATTGTTTATACTCATTTTTGATATGGAAATTTGTTTTTCTAAATAAATTGAGTTATCTTGAGACATGAACTTTAAAAATAAAAATGCTATGGAAATGATACCTATCGGAAAAAATGCGGGAATGTTATGGAATCTTTTGGAAAGCGGTTCTGAATTTTCTGTCAGTCAGCTTGTTTCTAAATTAGATATGACACGAGACGATCTTTTTTCTGCTATCGGCTGGTTAGCTCGTGAAGGGAAAATATATTGTCGGAAACAGGATAATGAACTTTTTTTCAGTAATAAATGTATTCAAGGTTATTTTCATTTCGGGTAGTTTTAGAGCCTATAGTCTAAATTTTCCGTCAAAAAATATTATCAAGCCGTCTTTACGTTTTTTCTAATCTGTTTTTTTAGTTTTCATTTGTGGTAATCCGATATCCTCTTTATAGAAACGGCAAAACATTCTCAAAAGAATTTCTCAAAGCTGACCCGAATGAAATTAAACAGGCTCTTAAAGATTCTATATTTGACATGAACCCCGAAAGTTGGACAAAAAACTTTCGGGGTTTTGTTATGTCTAAAAAGAGAAAGAAACACGGCTATGCAGAACGATTGAAGTATATGCATATGCTTGAGAATGGACTTAGCATCAATCATATTCATCTTCATTATGGAATAGGTAAACAGCTGTTAAGTTCTTTGTGGATTCGTTATCAGTCAGAAGGGTACTCTGGGTTGATTAAGAAGAAAAATGTTAAGGCAGATTATGCCTTTAAACTTCAAATTCTTCGTGATATTGAGGAAAATCATTTAACTTTGGTGGCGGCATCGTTGAAATATGATGTGTCTTCTAGTCAAATATCCGAATGGAAAAGAATCGCTAGAGTTCACGGCTATGATGCATTGTCTATCATCAGGCCTAAAGGCCGACCACCAAAGAACGATATGGGAAGACCACGGAAAAAGAAACCGGACGAAATGACAGAGTTGGAACTCTTACAGTTACGCGTAAAGGAACTGGAGGCGGAGAATGCCCTGTTAAAAAAAGTGAAGGCCTTAGTAGAAGCAAGAGAAGCCCGTCTCAGAGAGATTGGGCGGAAGCCATCCAAGAACTAAGGCAGGAACATGGTCTTGAGATTCTCCTCGAGAAGACAGGGATGGCTAGATCTACATACTACTATCATACGAAAAGGCTATCAGAACCTGACGGTTACGATGATGCAAGAGCTGCAATCCGTAAGATATATGACCATCATAAAGGACGCTACGGCTATCGTAGAATAACCTCTCAGCTGAGTAATGATGGCATACATCTTAACCATAAGACTGTACAGAAACTTATGGTAGAGATGAGCTTGTATGGTAGGAGAAAGAAGGCGAAATATAAGTCTTATAAAGGCGAAATAGGCAAGGTAGCTCCTAATGTCATAGACAGGGACTTCATCGCAACTGCACCGAACCAGAAATGGACAACCGATGTTACTGAAGTCAAAATAAAGGATAATAAGATATATCTTTCTCCTATCCTGGATATGTTCAACGGAGAGATCATATCCTACACCATATCATACCATCCTGACCTTAAGATGGCAATGAGTAGGTTGGACAAAGCATTCAGGAAAACGGACATCCCAGAGGGACTTATATTACACTCTGACCAGGGATGGCACTATCAGCATATGAGGTATCAGAAAGCATTGAAAGATAAACATATAGTACAAAGTATGTCGCGCAAAGGAAATTGCCTGGACAATGCAATGATGGAGAACTTCTTTGGACTTATGAAGTCTGAATTGTTATATTTGCAGGAGTGGGACAGCGTAGAGCAGTTCGCCAAGGAACTAGTAAAGTACATACGCTACTACAATAATGATAGAATCAAACTGAGGCTAAATGGAAAAAGCCCGGTGCAATACCGAGCTTTATTCCAATCTAAGAGAGCCTCTTAATAATGTTAAACCATCCAACTTTTGGGGTTCATGTCATTTGAATCGACTCTTTTTATTAAACTAAATATTCAAGTAATAATATCATCATTTTCTGACAGGAAGTTCCGAAGAAAAGCCTTTCGGATTTTTCAACATCTTTTTCCCCTGCCCTACCAACCACAAATAATGATCACTCGACAAGCCTTCTTCAATCGGGACAAAAACAGATTCTCCAATCGGTACTTTTGTTGCACATTTAAATATGGCCGTGCCCTCATCCATTTCATCGAACATAGCTACATAAATCATTTCAGCTCCGGAACTTACGGCATTATACATTTGATCCCATAAAAACTGACCTTTATTTCTCGGTGTAGAATGGCTGTTCATGCCTTTCATATTCTTCCATGAAAATCCGGGAAAAACCAAAGGTGCATAATCTATCTTATTGCTTTTACACCAAGCAATATCTTCAGGAACTAAATGCTTGAACTTCTCAAAACTCCGGTCATTATAACGTCCGACAAACCAAGACATTATAATATCGCTTTTACGAATCAATTCATGAAGTTTCGGATTATTCTCCGTATCAGACCTCAATTCTCTCCAATAAGTAGGAACTCCCAACATCACACTAAAACCCCGTTTTTTAAGTCCATCGACAATCAGCTCGACATCTTCAGTAGTATATCTGCGACGATCATTAAATCCCACTCCCCAAATCACGACAAGCGGTCTACCGTTATGGAATAAATAAGAAGGATTCTTTTTCCGATTTCCGATATTAAATAAACGTGTAAGTTCATCTATATCATCCAAAACAAACGATGCGTCCGTTCCCTTCATTCCGCTAAGATCATACATAACACAAATTGCACGATCATATTTATCGGCAGCTTTTGTAGCCGAAGCCAAAACCTTATTAAAATGATTTTTCCCCGAAGGATTTTTCACTTCTCCTACAAATCGTTGCATAAATACCCCATCTAAACCGTACTCTTTCATCCAACGAAAATGGGTATCTACCGTAGAAGGGTCATGCGAACTGAATGTATAAGCCGGAGTACTGTCATCAAAAACAAACTTCGTCTTATAGACTTTCTTATATTCCCGTACATCAGGCCACATATCGATAGTACAACATCCCGGTTCAAAACGTCCTTTCGGTCCTGAATAATGATACCAGCCCCGTCCCGCACCGTCATCGGGAGCATTGAACCAACCTTGGTAGCCTGCCATTATCAGCCCCTTATATGAATTATATTTTGTATTTTTCGCAGAGATCGTGATAAACGGAAAGATCATGATAATCACGAAAAATAAACGATTCTTGTTCTTCATGCGTATATACTTTTAATATTCCTTTTTCTTTATCGATTACGAAAACAAAGTAAAAACCCCATTATTAATTTTTACTTAATAAGCCGATAAATAAATTCTTAAAAAAGTGTACAATTGACCTTTTAACTTCATTTTCTCAAAAAAAATATCCGCTGACAAAGATTTTCTGCCCATGTCAACGGATATTCTTACTCGATCACAGTCTATGTCGCTATATTACTTCAGCATCGATTTCCAATTTCCCGAATAATATGCAACAGTCAACTGTTTTAATTTTTCCTGATCTCCTTTCTGCATAAAAGTGTGTTCAAGATCTTTATAGATATAGAACTGCAACCAATAACCGTTATTGTATTGCTGACGGACAGAAAGCGCCTGCATCAATTTAGCATACCACAATGTCTGTACATTATATTTATGCGCAACTTGAACGGCAGTCATTGCATTTTTCCACATCGATTTAGACATTTTCTTCATCATAGAAGTATAATCTTTATATTTGAATGTAGAAATATCGATCAACTCACAGCGATCATCCAGCCCCAGTGCCTTTAAATCTATCGTCATCTCGAACTTTTTATCTCCGTCAAGATCATATTCGATATAATCGAAAAAGCCGTTGTCATCTTTATCGGTATATTTTACAGTACCGAATTTTCCGGGCTGCCGGTCCATACCCATCCACATACGATCCCAGCCTTGATAATAATTGGCATTCTGGTCTATGCGCCAGCAACCCCATTCAGCTCCATATAAATGTAAACGACCGTCGAACTTACCTACATATAATTTACCTTTTCCCGAATTATCCATATCCCATTCTCCCCGGTCTCCGGCAGCATCAGACTGTTTATTATTATCAATACCGCCATTTTTCCAGCCGATTTTGAACGGATCTAACGGATCATAAAATTCTACTCGCTCCCAACGTCCGCAATCATCGTCTTCGTCATATACAAAATTAACTCTCGACCACTCTCCTCTTTTAAAGATCATCTCTTTAGCACTTTTATGGTCGGGATACAAAAATTCTGTCAATTGACGGTAACGAGGATCCATGAAAAATTTATCCGCCTCAGGCATGCCTCGCAAATTATTAACTTTATGTACCTGATCAGTGTAATCGAAACCTTTACCCTGGAAACCTATTGTAAAATCAAAATCAAATTCGTTACCAGGACCATTGTCGTTATCTAAATCGACAGCCATAGAAACCCAATCGATACGTCCTTCCAACTGACGGTTTACATAACTATTCGAAGGTTTGCTTCTATCTTTTATTTTAGGAGAATCGACAAACCGTATAGCCATTTCGGTCAGACCATCGCCATCTTCATCATAAAACAAAAACGGATTTTCCCAATTCAAACGTAAATCTTTAATGTCATAAGTAGATGTATGAATTTTCATGAACATCGTCTGACCGCTATAATCTTCATAAAAATCGCAAACTCCGTTTTTATCCCAACAGCGTAAACTAAAATCATTCCAATTAATATAATTGAAAATATTATCTTTATCCAAATCACGCATAATCATATAATGCCCGTTCGGCCAGACTTCTCCGGTATTTTTTTCCGGATATTCGATTACGATCTGCATATCTGCTTTACCGTCATCATCCGTATCGACCCAATCGATAATCAAGTCCCCTTGTCCACCATAAATTCCATCTTTATTACGGTCAATCAACAAACAATCATTGATCATATCTCCCTCAATATCCCCTTCTTTCATGTTACCGTCGTCATCTAACCAAAGAATAGGAGTATCGTTTACCGTAACGGATTTAATCGCGTCAGGCTTTCCATCTCCATTTAAATCGATATACTCTACCTGATAACCTACCGGAGGCAAAGGCAGACGAAACGGTTCGATCTGTAATTTCTGATTCCAGTACTTCTGGTCATACGGCAAAGCCTGTGCTGTAGAAACAGCAAAAACTCCCAACATTGCCAGATAAATAAATTTACATTTTTTCATTGTGTGTGTTATTTATTAGTATTCGCATTAAATATCGTCCATCTCGCACTTATCCGCATATTCTTCGATCCTTGTAAACGAACAATGACAGGATAACATAACTGAGCTCCTGTTCCCTCTTCTGCAAGTTTCAACGCAGGTATTCCGGGAGCTTCACCAACCAACAGCTCCTTAACCGGCGCTTCCGATAACTTCAAGAGCAGATCTCCCGAAGGAGTTTTAAATGAAATTTTTTTACCGACTTTATATTTCTTTACATTTTTAATCTGCGAATGTACTTTCGACTCATCCAACACGACAGGCTGTCCCTTTCCGGCTTTAAATACAGGCTTTTCATTGAATAAAAGTACATACTCATACACATGTACAGAATCTGAAGCACAGTCAAACGTATCGTCCAAGATATTTCCCTCCAGATTCATCTTCCGTAACATTCTCACTCCTGAATAAGCTGTCGTACACTCAGCTTCTGCCCGACCTCCGTTTGGAGTAGCCTCATAGCTGATCAATTTTCCTAAAGCCTTGCGATTCTGGTCCTTATAATCTACGGTTACCATATTATGAGGCAACGAGTTTCGATACCAATCTAAATACAATTTAAGTCCGTAAGCACACGTACCGGAATCAGAAATCAGTTCTTTTTCTCCGTTATGTATCGTTATAGATAATTTATCGGGATGTCCGTGCCCTATTCCCTGACCACCGAATTTTAATACCGAAGAAACAGCTCCGCTTCGCAAACAAAGAAACCCGGATTGCGGGTAACAATAACTCGGTTGTATCATCGGTTCTTTAACAGGCTTTATATCCTGCCCCGTAAGCAACGATTCATATGCCGTTCGATCTGTCATTCCGTAAGCATGTTCCAAGACAGTTTCAATAACCGGGTCTTTTAAACGGGCGAAAGCCAGTTCATGAATAGGCAACTCGCTCAAAACACTCGCACCATACCAACCGTCACTATGTGCAGGATAGCTTAAATCGGGGTAAGTTCCCTTAATCGGAGCAACAAACATCTTCCTCATATCCTCATTATACAAATTTATTCCACGACAGCGCATGACATCTGCCGTATGAATTAAAGCTTGTAACGGGAAATAATGATAATTAGGAGAACCTTCATCTATCCACCCGTCGGGTTTCAAATGCTTTTTCATCAAAGCATAATATCCCCTTACCGGATCATTCATAGCAACGTCGATAATAGAGTCATTCTCTAAAGCAACTCCCAAAACCGCAAGGCCGCTATTATGCCACATCTGCCAGTTTGCCCCGGCAGGGCGATTAAGCAATAATTCAGCGCAAGGACGCAAAAGTCCGCTTTCTATCTTACCGATCTCTTCTTGTGTCAGATATTTCTTTATAACTGTGTAGGACGGAAGTGCATAGGTAGCCCAAGTCGCTTCATCTAAACTTTGCGCAAAAGCCTTGCCGCTATGTTTGTCACTAATAACCCGAGCAGCATTATACTCTTTATATGCTGCATATTTCGATGCATAATCGAGCAACATATCTTTGATATAATCAACATACAGCAAATCTCCCGTAGCCATATAAGCATACATACAAGCTTGCAGATACTCTTGATTTTTACGGTGTACCATATAAATCCAAGCCCAATCAAAACGGTTTACATGGGTATAAGTCGTTTTACAAGCCGAGCAATAATGCGCATGAGGCTTATCCCAGTCAAAAGTCAACCGCTGACCGTCTTTATCACAATAATAATGATGAATATGTCCTCCTTCGACAACGGGAACTGTAAGATCATGGGAACGACGTTCAGCTATATCCGTTTTAATCCGGTCAAGAATCTTCCTCCCCCATGAAGTCTGCGCAGATTTTCTAATTTGAATGATGTCATCCGGAGAATAACAATAATATGATTGCCCATCTGCAAATACAGGTAATACGGCTAAGACAAAAACAAAAAGAAACAAAAGGCTTTTTAGTGATGTGTGTTTCATAAGATATTTCTTTGCATTAAACTATTGCAAAGAAAAAACCGATACATTAAAAATGTGCTTAAAATTCACGCAAAAAACAATTAATATATCAAGTAATACGAAAAAAAAATCAGAGATATTAGAGTATATCTAAGTTTTCCAAGATAATTTTAAAATAAATTTTTACCGGTATCTTTCTAACCACTGTGCGGCATCCTCATCACCCATTGAAGCTGCCTGCTCCATATCCAACCGAGCTCCAGCAAAGTCTTTTAAAGCAAACTTAGCCAAGGCCCTGAAATAATAAGCAGTCGTTATTCTGTTTCCTTTTTCAATTGTACGACTAAGATCATCGATACATTTCCTATAATCTTTTAAATAATAATAAATACAGCCCCGAACTTCATAACTTTTTGCATCAGACTCATCTGCTATAATTGCTTTATCTATGGTTTCCAACGCAGCATTGTATGCTCCGACAAATGCCTGACAAATAGATTTATTCTGGTATATTTCCGACAAAGAATAGTTTGTACTTTTTCCTTTATGATATTTCAAAACAGAATCATAATCAAGAATCGCCTCATTTTGCCGTCCCAGTGCAGAATAACATAAAGCTCTGAAATAATAAGCATCAGCCCAAAGAGAGTCTTTTTGCAATTCTTCGGAAAGGATATTCACCGCGTCTTCATAATTTCCTGAACGGTGTTTCTCTTTCACTTCATTCAGGACAGAAACACGATTGCCATTATCCTGTAATTCCGGACGAGGTATCGAATTTATCGATTTATCGGTAACTATATTATTTTTAGAACTTTCAGGCTCACTATTGCTGACTTTTATTAAATATACATTATCTTTCACCTGCCTGACAATCTCGGTCAACGACCTTTTTACAAGTATAGGTTTAAAAGTCAACTTTCTTAAAACAGGATCACTCTCCAACAACAATTTAAGATAAGATGCCTTCACGGCAAGATTTGCCATATACCCGGCTTTATCTCCATAACCGGCAGAAATTATACCCAAAACATTTCCATTACCATCGATCAGAGGTCCTCCGCTGTTTCCGTAGGTCACCGGAACGGATATCTGGCAAAAGACAGGTCCGGCTTTTCCTGCATTCACAGCACTGATGATCCCATTCGTCACCTTCACATTATCCCCCAAAAGATCGGCACGTGGATATCCTATTGCATAACAAGGTTCTCCTTCGACAGGGACATCTGTCCGTAAATCATAATTTACCTCCCCCAAAGTCTTAAACTCAGGATCATTGATTTTTATAACAGAAAGATCTGTCATGGGATCGGAAAGAATGACTTGAGCATTATAAAAACGAGTAAAATCACCGTTGATTCCTGTCACCTGAATATGCTTTGCATCTTCTGTTACATGATTGCAAGTAGCGATATACCCGTCAGAAGAAAGAGCAAAACCGCTTCCCGTCCCGGTATAAGAATCCTCTGCCGATTTCGACTCAGAAGTAGGATAAACTTTCATAAGTCTGAAATTCCATAACCAGCCTTCTATATCGAGACGATTACGATATAGCAACGTCGCTATATGATTTATATATCTGACTTTACCGTATCTGTGGCACACCACAAGATTAAAAGTTCCTTTATCCGCCGTCAATTCTAAAAATCCGTCAACCATTCCCGGCGTCAAATACTTAAAAGTTTTAACCTTGACTATTCGATACTTAAACTGTTCCGGTATATTCTGATCCGTAAAACGTTCTATAGACCATCGTTCTCCATTATAATTTTGCCAAATTCCCTCTATCGGGTCTATTTCTCTGGAATTATGTAAAAGCCGAGCTTCTTCCTCTGTATAACCTTCGACACAATAACTCTGCTTATACCACTTTTTAACAGGTTCATCTTTTTTATCCGACTTTGCAGATACAGATAAAATTAGTGACATCAGTAAAACAAATAAAGAGATATATTTTTTCATGGTTTTAAAGAATCTGTAAAAACACGAATCATACTGTTTAAAAAAGGTACAAAAATCAATTAAAAGCTATAATTGAAGCCGAAACTCAGCAATTCTTTAAATTGGAAATGAGTCTTACGGTCTTTTTTCTCCCGGGCATCATCATACCTTAAGTGAAGGAAAAGACGAGTTGAGAAAAAACGATTCAGAATGAAATCAAAACTATTTTCGAAATCAGATTGAATTTGCTCATAATTAGTAAAATAGAATAGTCTTGAGCTCCATTTCATATTTCTGTAAAATTCCCATTTAACGGTTACCTCGAAAGAAGAACCGAACTGATTGAGCGTATTACCCGCATTAATACCGGAATTGGCCGGATTTATATCTCGATCGTTCGCTACAAATTTCAAATTATAAGAAAACGGAGATAATACTACCGATGACTCAAACTTCCACTTCTCTTGTTTATAATTGTATGACATACCGAGACCGGCATTAAACTCTCCAGGAGAAAGGAATTCCGCTAATTTTTCGGTTGTATTGGCCTTATAATTATCAAACAACTGTGTTTTAAAAAATAGTGTAGCAGTATAATACCAACTTTTAAAGGCTTTAAAACCGAACTTTGAATTAATCTGGAAGAGATCTTCGCTTATTCTTATTTTTCGTATAGTATCTTCCGGAGCACTATTAACGTTTACTTTCCACTGAACCGTATTTTCAAAAATCATCCGGTCATAATCATCAAACTTCAACGTATATACCTGATTGCTGACAATATTTAAATTACTTTCTCCACCTTGATACCAATTTTCTGAAATATGTACTTGAGAAAACTGAATAGAGCTTTGGAGTCCTGAAATCCAATGTTTCAATTTTCTTTCTCCGGCATTTATAGATGACTGAGATACCGAAACCGTCATATCCTCCAATTTCAACAGATTTTTTCTCGGAGAAGTTTCCATTACTTTAACTTTAGGAACTTCCGGCAAATTATCCGTATTATATTTTACACATTCCGGATGATTTATAATCACCCAGAAGCGACCTCTCTCCCTCATGGTTTGCAACCCTTTAACCCGCATCAACCATTCGGGTTCTTTAAAAGTATAGGAAAAAGGTTTGAACGATGAATATGTTTTTTTGAACGGAATAAATACATTTAGCGAATCCGGATTTTTATACCGATCAAAAATAATCGGCAAAAAATAAGGAGAATCCAACAATGACAACTCGTCATTATGATCTGTACTATCCGGGAACAATACCATATCCAAAGCCTCCTGTACCTCCGGAGTCAAAGAAATAGAGTCCGTAGATATCAACTGCAACAACATACTCTGTTTGCCCTGTAATGAATCGGACTGTTCAACAGTAACCGAATCCGGCAAATGTCGTTGAGAAAATGCGCTAACCTGAAAAACCGAATCGTTAGCAGCAGAAGCAGCTATAAAATAAACAAGGCACATTAATGAAAGAACCGTACTCCGGCAAAATTTTAAAAACATATTCCAGTCTTTTAAATAAGATCTATTTGCCGAACCCTTTGCTCTCCAAAACAAGACCGGCACAGCAATATTTTGCAAATGTAATTATTTTATAGTTAAATACATATTTCATAATTACAAAAAACGAAATGCGGAAAGCCTCAAAAGAATATTGTTAATTGATAATTAATTAAAAACAGTTTTCCCGTAAATCTGAAGTTTTTTTTCTACTTTTGCGTTTTGAAAAATCATCTGCACATAAATTAATGTATTAAATATCATATAGTAGTGGATACAAAGTATATTTTCGTTACAGGCGGAGTTGTTTCTTCTTTAGGGAAAGGCATTATCTCAGCATCTCTCGCCAAATTGCTTCAAGCCAGAGGCTATAATGTTACCATCCAAAAGTTCGACCCGTATATAAACATTGATCCGGGGACATTAAATCCTTATGAACATGGGGAATGTTACGTTACAGTAGATGGACATGAAGCCGATCTCGATTTAGGCCACTACGAACGGTTTACCAATATTCGTACGACTCGTGCGAACAATATCACTACGGGACGTATTTACCAAAATGTCATTAATAAAGAAAGACGCGGTGATTATTTAGGTAAAACGGTACAAATCATACCGCATATTACCGATGAGATAAAGAGAAACGTAAAATTACTGGGAACTAAGAACGAATTCGATTTCGTTATCACCGAAATCGGCGGTACTGTCGGAGATATAGAATCTCTTCCTTTTCTTGAAAGTGTCCGCCAACTAAAATGGGAACTCGGTAAAAGCTGTCTTTGCATCCATTTGACTTACGTTCCTTTTATCGCTGCGGCAAAAGAGGTAAAGACAAAACCGACCCAACATTCTGTAAAGCAGTTACAGGAAGTAGGGATACAACCGGATATTCTGGTTTTACGAACAGAACACGAACTAAGCAATGAGATTCGCCGTAAAGTAGCATTATTC